>OHAS01000567.1_pt1 | contig 32115 bp, 24 predicted proteins | sample 1577131 | NCBI WGS metagenome assembly OHAS01 (sample SAMEA3541566, study PRJEB24748) | human gut metagenome | biome: human gut; feature: human-associated habitat; material: faeces | place: China | collected 2012 | reverse complement strand
GTGAAGTATTGCCAGATATCGCGGTCAAGACCAGCTTTGGCGATTTCTTCACGAAGGATAGCATCTGATTCACGGACTGTTTCAAGTTTTTCTTCAGTGATTTCACCCATGACACGGATAGCAAGACCTGGTCCTGGGAATGGTTGGCGCCATACGATGTGGTCTGGCATACCAAGTTCAGTACCAAGAGCACGAACCTCATCTTTGTAAAGAGTGTTGAGTGGTTCGATCAGTTCGAACTGCATATCTTCTGGAAGTCCACCCACATTGTGGTGTGACTTGATGGTTTGAGCAGTATCTGTACCTGACTCGATCACGTCAGTGTAGAGTGTTCCTTGTGCCAAGAATTTTACATCTTTGAGTTTACTTGCTTCATCATCAAAGACATAAACAAACTCGTTACCGATGATCTTCCGTTTTTTCTCAGGATCAGATACACCAGCTAACTTATCAAGGAAACGTTTTGCAGCATCTGCTTTAACGATGTTCAAACCAAACTTACCACCAAGCATATCCATCACTTGATCGGCTTCGCCTTTACGAAGAAGACCGTGGTCTACAAAGATACAGATCAATTGATCGCCGATAGCTTTTTGAAGGAGAACCCCAACAACGGAAGAGTCAACACCACCTGAAAGACCAAGAAGGACACGTTTGTCTCCGACGGTTTCACGGATTTTTTTGATCTGCATGTCAATGAAGTTGTCCATGGTCCAGTCACCTTTAGCCCCACAGATGTTCAAGGCAAAGTTACGCAAGATGTCATAACCGTGAACAGAGTGACGAACCTCAGGGTGGAATTGGATTCCGTAGATTTTCTTGTCTGGATTTTCAATGGATGCAAATGGACAGTCAGCGGAAGTACCAGTGCGGATAAAGTCAGCCGGAATTTCTGTAACAGCATCTCCATGGCTCATCAAGACCAATTGTTTATCTGGTGTGCCGGCAAAAAGAGCAGAAGATTCTGTCAAAGTCAGTTCGGATTGACCATATTCACGGTTACCAGCATCACCTGCAGGAACGACCTTCCCACCCAATTTATGAGTCAACAATTGCATTCCGTAACAGATTCCAAGGATTGGAATACCGAGTTCGAAAATTTCAGGATCGATATCAAAAGAACCTTCCTCGTATACAGAGTTTGGTCCGCCTGAAAGAACGATCCCGACTGGATTGATTGCACGAACTTCATCAGCAGAAATCTTGTGGCTCTTCAACTCTGAGAAGACACCAATTTCACGAATCCGACGTGAAATAAGCTGATTGTATTGGCTACCGTAGTCAAGCACGATGATTTTTTCAACATCATGCAAATCAGTTGATAGGTTTGTCATCTTATCCCCTTCTTAAAGAAATTTACTTTCCTCTATTCTAACACAAAAGCCATGTCTTTACCAATCTCTGATTGAAGAATTAGGAATTTTACGCTACAATAGAGATAACACAGAGAAAGAGCAAGGTTATGATTCCAGCTTATATTCAAATTCATGATCAGATTAAGTCTGAGATTGATCAAAAAATATGGAAAATCGGGGAGCGTCTTCCCAGCGAACGCGATCTAGCTGAGAAATTTCAAGTGAGTCGGATGACGCTTAGGCAGGCTATTACCCTTCTGGTTGAAGAAGGAGTGCTTGAAAGACGTGTAGGAAGTGGTACCTTTATCACCAGCACGCGCGTTCAAGAAAAAATGCGGGGCACAACCAGTTTTACAGAGATTATGAAATCGCAAGGCAAGGAACCTTCTAGCCAAGTGATTTCTTACCGTAAAACCATTCCTAGCCTCCAAGAAGTGGATAAATTGGGTATTGATAAGACAGAGACCATCATTCGGATGGAACGGGTCCGGTATGCTGATGGGATCCCTGTTGTTTATGAAGTGGCCTCTATTCCAGAGAAATTTATTAAGAATTTCAATCGAGAAGAGGTTACTAGCCATTTCTTCCAAACCTTGGAGCGTCATGGTTATAAGATTGGAAAGTCGCACCAGACCATCTATGCGCGACTGGCCAAGGATAAGATTGCGGACTATTTACAGATTTCAAAAGGCCAGGCTATTTTAGGTCTGACACAGGTTTCTTATTTTGAAGATGGGACGGCTTTTGAGTATGTAAAAAGTCAGTATGTCGGCGAGCGGTTCGAATTTTATTTGGAAAATAACTAAGCTCGCAAATCGTAAAAATAGAAAACTCTTCAAATGTGTGAGAGGCTCACTCTCTTTGGCATTTGGGAGCTTTTTTTAGGTTTAAGTCATTCTTTCTAAATAGTGATAGTACGGTCAAAAATAAAAGATTTAAAAAAATTTTATTTTTTCTTCAATTTTTGATTTTTTTTACGAATTAATAGATAGAAGCTAGTTTTAGATCTAAAAAAAGATATAAGGCAGGAAAAAATGAAAAAAATTAAAATCGATGTGGTAGCTGTTCCCTTGAGTGGGCATCTGTACCCAACTTTAAATCTCGTTAAACCCTTATTAGATGATCCAACTATGGAAATCCGAGTTTTCACGGGTCCTCAGAAAAAAGCCGTCGCAGAAAGTCTCGGCTTCACGGTCGTTCCGATTCTAGAGGACAAAGTAGAAGAATTTGAACGTGTGGCTAATAACGATAAAAAACACAATCTATTTTCAGCTTATCGGCAATTGTCTAGGAGTCTTGATTTGATTAATCATGTATCGGATCAATTGCTAGAGGAGTGGCGTGTCAACCGTCCAGATATTGTCATTGCTGACTTTATCACTCTATCAGCTGGTTTTGTGGCAGAACAGTTAGAAATTCCTTGGATTACCACCATGGCAACCCAATTTGCAATCGAAACTCCTTATGGTCCTCCTTGCTTCTTCGGAGGGATGGGAGTCGCGCGCACGAAGAAGGAAGAGAAGATCCAAGCACTATGCCGTACACTCACGCGTATTGGAAAATACTGTGGCGCTTTCCTCTTACGCAAACGATTAAAACGTTACAATTTCAAGTTGTACAATCAAAATGGTGTGGAGACCATCTACTCTCCTTATGCCATCTTTGGAATTGGTATGATGGAGCTAGAGTTGAAAACACACTTCCCTCATCAATATGCTTGGCTCGGGCCCTTGGGAACTTCTCTTGAAAAAGCTGAAGATTATCCTTTAGATCTCAGTCCTTACGAAGACAAGACGAAGGTACTCGTGACATGTGGAACCCAGTTGCCTTGGGCAAAAGAGAATTTGCTTCAGCAAACCAAGCAGTTGGCCAAAGAGCATCCAGAATGTCACTTTTTTGTCACTCTAGGAGATGGGGCAAAGGAATTCTCTGAAGAAGAAGTAGCACCAAATGTGACGGTTGTCTCATATCTGCCCTACAAAGAATATATTCCGCAGATGGACTATGTCATTCACCATGGAGGAGCTGGAATCTTTTATCAGTGTATCGAATTTAAAAAACCAGCCTTGATCTTGCCACATGATTATGACCAATTTGACTATGCGATTCGAGGAGTAGAAGCAGGAATTGCCTTTCAAGCTCATCGCAATCGCACCGAAGAGATTCAAGCAGGTTTTAATGCCCTATTAGAAAAAGAATCTTGGGAAAAGTTAGAAAGATTAAACAAACTTTCAAAAACCTACAAGCCGTTGGATACCTTGGAGTTTGAGATTCAACGATTATTAAGACGTGGAACGGATGGGAAACTATGAAAATTCTTGTAACAGGTGCGACTGGCTTCCTTGGAAAATATGTGATCGATGAGTTGTTGGCTCACGATTATTCCATTGTAGCCTTTGGCCGAAACGAAAAAATTGGCAAGGCTCTGGAAGGTGAGCGCGTCCAATTTATCAAAGGGGATTTGAGCTCTATTGAGGAATTAAGACAAGCCTTTCAGTCTGTTGATGCTGTGGTTCACGCTGGAGCTTTATCAACTGCCTGGGGACCTTGGAAGGCCTTCTATCAGGCGAATGTAGTTGGTACTCAAAATGTCCTTGACTTGTGCCGTGAATATGCGGTAAAACGCTTGGTTTACGTATCTTCTCCCAGTATTTACGCAGCTGGAAAAGACCAATTAAACATTAAGGAAAGCGATACTCCAAAAGAAAATCACCTCAACAATTACATCCGAAGCAAATTGGCGTCTGAAAAACTTTTTTCTGACTATCCAGATGTACCAAGTATCATCTTACGTCCTAGAGGATTATTTGGTGTGGGGGATACCAGTATTTTGCCTCGTGTCTTACGCCTCAGTCGAAAAATTGGAATTCCTTTGATTCGAGGAGGAGAGCAGCTTATGGATATGACTTGTGTGGAGAATGTTGCCCTAGCCATTCGCTTGGCTCTGGAAGCAAAAGAAGCACACGGACAAGTTTATAATATTACAAATGGAGAACCAAAAACCTTTAAGTATTTGATTGAAACCACACTAAAGGGATTAGGAGAACCCATCTGCTATCGAAAAATTCCAGCAGGTCTAGTGGCAGGTGCGGCTTTTAGCCTTGAAGGGGTGTATCGGTTCTTTCATCTGAAAGCTGAACCTCCATTGACTCGCTATACCTATTATCTCCTTCGATATAGCCAAACCCTCGATATTCAAAAGGCCCAAACCGAACTTGGCTACTATCCAAAAATGACCATTGAAGAAGGGATTGACAACTATGTCCAACATGATCAAGCGCATTGATTATTTTCCAGCAGGCTATTGTAGCAGTCATTCTGGTCTCTTATTCAAAGGGATTCCGAATGAAAAAATGCAATTTCCAGCAGGTGTCTTTTTGATTCATCATCGTGAAAAAGGCTATATTTTGTACGATACCGGCTATCACTACGAGATTAAGAAAAAAGCTCGGTATTTCTGGTACCGTCTAGCCACCCCAATGCAGATGAAAAAAGAAGACCAGATCAATTATTTATTGCAAGAGCGTGGGATTGATCCAGCAGCCATTTCCTATGTCATTCTTTCGCATCTGCACCCGGATCATCTCGGTGGAGCAGCACTTTTTCCAAATGCTCATTTCGTTGTTACCCAGGAAGTCTATGAGGTGTACCAAAAACCGAAATTTAAAGATCTGATTTTTAAAGAGTTTCTTCCAGCTGATTTCAAAGATCGGGTGACTTGTCTCAAAGCAGATCAAAGGTATCCTGCTTTCCCCTATCGCCCGACTGCGGATCTTTTTGGTGATGGGAGCATTCTCGTATCGTCTATCGATGGGCATGCGAGAGGGCAAGGCTGTCTTTATCTGGATGAGCTCAAGCTCTTTATTGGAGCAGATCTTTCTTGGGGAGTAGACCTCTTGCCTTTCACACGGCAAATGCGTCTCATTCCTTCCTTGGTTCAGGATGATAAGAAGGCTTATTTAAAAGGAGCAGATTTGCTGGAAACACTCTTGCAAGATGGCATTCAAGTTGTGGTCAGCCACGACCCGCAAGATCGGATTGAAAGGATTTTAAATGAAAAAAACAGTCTTTCTGAAAACCTTTATTGAAACCAGATGGTGCCATCGATTCCGTTCAAAAGAGGCCTTGAACCGATACCAAGATAAGCAATTGGCACGCTACCATACTTTTATCACTTCTCAGTCTCCCTATTTCCAGACTCATTCTCCTGAATCTTTTGGGACCATGGATAAAACGTTTATGATGACACATTTCAATGAACTCAATACCCTAGGGATGGATCGAGATCAGGCTTTAGAGATGGCGATTCGCGGAGAACAGACGCGAGATTTTACTGAGATGAATGGAGAAATAGCAGTAGGTTTGTCTTCTGGAACTTCTGGCCACCGAGGAGTTTTTGTCACCACAGAAAAAGAAAGAAGTATGTGGGCTGCAGCGATTCTAGCCAAGATGCTGCCAAAAGGAAAACTCTTTGGTCATCGCATTGCTTTTTTCTTACGAGCGGACAATGAACTCTATCAAACCATTAATTCAGGCCTTATCCGCTTGGAATATTTTGATATTTTCAAGGATAGCAAGGAGCATTTAGAGCGTCTCATAGACTATCAACCAACCATTGTAGTCGCACCAGCTTCAACCTTGATTGAGTTAGCCAACTATGTCAGCAATCAGCAACTTGCTATCCAACCCGTCAAGGTTGTCTCTGTCGCAGAGATCTTAGAAGATCGAGATGCTCAGACCATCGCCAAAGCCTTTCAACTAGACAAGGTTGATCAAGTCTACCAAGCGACAGAGGGATTTTTAGCTTGTACCTGTTCAGAAGGCAATCTACATCTCAACGAAGATATTTTGTCTGTTGAAAAAGAGTATCTAGATGATAGCCGCTTTTATCCGATTATTACGGATTTCAAACGAACCAGTCAACCCATCTATCGCTACCGACTCAATGATATTTTGGTGGAAGAAAAGTCCCCTTGCCCTTGTGGTTCTGTCTTTACTCGAATCGCAAAGATCGAAGGACGATCGGACGATATTTTCTATTTCAAAAAAGAAGATGGCAGTAGCCAGATGATCTATCCGGATTTTATTCGACGGTGCATTCTCTTTGTCGAAAATATTCAGGACTATCAAGTAACTCAGTTGGCAGATGGATCCATTACCATTGCCTTGAGTCACCGGACAGAGTCTATGGAGCAAGCGATCTTTGCTCAATTTGAACTCTTAGCTCAGCAAAAACAATTCATTCTCCCAAGTATTCAATTTATCGATTACCAATGGGACCCAACACGTAAATTAAAACGTGTTCAACGACTTCAATAAAAGGAGAATCCTATGACTACTGTAAAAAGACATTTGCAAATTAAAGGCTATGGAACTGCGCTTCCAGCTCATACCGTAACTTTCAAAGACCAGACTCGTTACCGCGTGAAAGAAGGAGAAGAAACACAGATTGATCTTGCAGCGCGTGCGATTGAAGCGGCTTTAAACCATGCGGGACTTGAAATGGCAGACATCGACTGCCTGGTTTCGGCTAGTGCTGTTGGCGTTCAGCCCATTCCTTGTACAGCTGCTCTGATCCATGAGCGCGTGGCCAAGGGACTAACGATTCCTGCTATGGATATCAATACCACCTGTACCAGTTTTGTATCTGCTTTAAGCACTGTTTCTTATCTAATTGAAGGTGGTGAATACCAACGGGTTCTGATTGTATCAAGTGAAGTAGGAAGCCTAGGGCTGAATCCTAAACAAAAAGAAAGCTTTGAACTGTTTAGCGATGGAGCTGCAGCCTTTATTTTTGAAGCAACAAAGGAAGATAAAGGAATCATTGCCAGCATGCAACGTACCTGGTCTGAGGGAGCTCATGATACCGAAATTCGTGGTGGTTTGACAGCGTATCATCCAAAATTGTACTCTGAAGCAACCAAGACTGATTTCATGTTTGACATGAAAGGGAAGAAAATCCTTTTGCTTTCTGCCCGTGTTATTCCAGAAATGTTCCAAGAATTCGAAGAGAAATCAGGCGTTTCTAAAGATGCTGTAGACTATATTATTCCTCACCAAGCAAGCCGTGCCTTACCACTCGTCATGGACAAATTGGGCGTTGACAAAGACAAGTACCTCAATATTGTCAGTGATTATGGAAATATGGTTTCGGTAGCCGTGCCTTTCGGCCTAGCCTATGCACTGGATCATGGCTATGTGAAGGAAGGAGATACCATCTTCTTGATGGGAACTGCAGCAGGGATGACGGTCAATATGTTGGCACTGAAACTCTAATGATGAATCCTCTTACTTCAAGCTCAAAAAGCATCAAGTCCCGCTAGTCTTTAGCGGGCTTTTTTGATATAATGAAAGGTATGGAAATTGAGAAAACCAACCGAATGAATGCGCTCTTTGAGTTTTATGCAGCGCTCTTGACGGACAAGCAGATGAATTATATCGAGCTCTATTACGCAGATGACTACAGCTTGGCTGAGATTGCAGAAGAGTTTGGAGTGAGCCGTCAAGCGGTCTATGACAATATTAAACGTACAGAAAAGATTTTGGAAGACTACGAAATGAAACTCCATATGTATTCCGATTACATTGTACGCAGCCAGATTTTTGATCAGATTTTAGAACGCTATCCGGAAGATACTTTTCTACAAGAGCAGGTTGAAATTTTATCAAGCATTGACAATCGGGAGTGATTATGGGCAGTCTCGTCATTTATCAAGGAATACCTTGCAAACTATTAGTCGCAGAGGAAGTATTTCCTACTCGACTACAGATTATCTCGCCCAATGATATCTCCAAAGCTATGCAAATAGGTTTTAGCTGTTGGGGATATCCAAATGAAATCATGAAGGAAGTCACACCCGAAGAACTAGAATGTTTGCAACATTTCGGACGATTTCCACTGAATTGAAAAAATAGGAGAAAATAATGGCATTTGAAAGTTTAACCGAACGTTTACAAAACGTCTTTAAAAATCTTCGTAAGAAAGGGAAAATCTCTGAAGCGGATGTCCAAGAGGCAACCAAAGAGATTCGTCTAGCCCTCTTAGAGGCCGACGTTGCCCTTCCTGTTGTAAAAGACTTCATCAAACGGGTCCGCGAACGGGCTGTAGGTCATGAAGTCATCGAAACCTTGAACCCTGCCCAACAAATCGTGAAGATTGTTGATGAAGAATTGACAGCGATTTTGGGTTCAGAAACAGCAGAAATTATCAAATCTCCAAAGATTCCAACCATTATCATGATGGTCGGTCTTCAAGGGGCTGGTAAAACAACTTTTGCGGGTAAATTGGCCAACAAATTGGTCAAGGAAGAAAACGCACGTCCTTTGATGATTGCGGCCGATATCTATCGTCCAGCAGCCATTGACCAGTTGAAGACTCTTGGTCAGCAAATCAATGTCCCTGTCTTCTCACTTGGTACAGAAGTGCCTGCAGTAGAGATCGTTCGTCAAGGTTTGGAGCAAGCAAGAGCCAACCACAATGACTATGTCTTGATCGATACGGCTGGTCGTCTGCAAATCGATGAAAAACTCATGGGCGAGTTGCGGGATGTCAAAGCCCTTGCCGAGCCAAATGAAATCCTCTTGGTTGTCGATGCTATGATTGGTCAAGAAGCAGCCAATGTGGCGCGTGAGTTCAATGAACAACTCGAAGTAACCGGGGTCATTTTGACCAAGATCGATGGGGATACCCGTGGTGGTGCGGCCCTTTCTGTCCGTCAGATTACTGGGAAACCAATCAAGTTCACTGGTACTGGTGAAAAAATCACTGATATCGAAACCTTCCACCCAGACCGTATGTCTGGTCGGATCCTCGGTATGGGGGATATGCTGACGCTGATCGAGAAGGCTTCTCAAGAATACGATGAGAAACGCTCTCTTGAACTCGCTGAGAAGATGCGGGAAAATACCTTTGACTTCAACGATTTCATCGATCAGTTAGACCAAGTTCAAAACATGGGACCAATGGAAGACCTGCTCAAGATGCTTCCAGGGATGGCAAATAACCCTGCCATGAAGAACCTCAAGGTCGATGAACGAGAAATTGCTCGCAAACGTGCAATTGTATCATCCATGACCCCAGCTGAACGCGAAAATCCAGATTTATTAAATCCAAGCCGTCGTCGTCGGATTGCTGCTGGATCAGGAAACAGCTTTGTCGAAGTCAACAAATTCATCAAAGACTTTAACCAAGCCAAGCAGATGATGCAAGGCGTCCTCTCTGGCGATATGAACAAGATGATGAAACAAATGGGCCTCAATCCAAATAACATGCCGAAAAACATGCCTGGTGGAATGCCGGATATGTCTGCCCTCGAAGGCATGATGGGACAAGGTGGCATGCCTGACTTGTCAGCTCTTGGCGGAGGCGCTGGAATGCCTGATATGAGCCAAATGTTTGGTGGCGGTCTCAAAGGAAAAGCCGGTGAATTTATGATGAAACGGGCGATGAACAAGATGGCCAAACAAATGCGCAAAAATAAGAAAAAACGGAAATAATTCTTTCTAATAAGGGCCTGGAACACACTGTTCTGGGTTCTTTTAGAAACTACTACTAGAGGATCATGTTAAAAAAACTATTTCAACAAGTCATTCGTTTCTTTGCAAGATTGTTTTCTTCGCACAGCAAGCCCTTTGAATTCCCTAAAGGATCGAAGAAACTACCCATCAGACCAATCATCTTTGTACCTGGGAGTTCAGCCAGTATCCAGCGCTTCAATGGAACCATTCGCATGCTCCATCGCTTTTCTAGAAAAAAGCAAAGTCTCTTAAAAATAAAGGTCAATAAAGATGATTCTATAGAGATGGAAGGAAGACTAAATACAAAAGAGCCAAACCCTATGATTGTGATTGGCTTTGAGAATAATCGAGATGGCTACAGCAATATCAAGCAGCAAATCGAATCCCTTAAGATTGCTTTAACCTATCTTCTTGATCACTATCATTTTACAGAGTTTAAGGCAGTGGGTCACTCTAATGGTGGACTGGTTTTGACTGGTTTATTGGAAAGTGGCTTTTTAGAGAAAAAGAAGGTAACCGTCAGCAAGCTAGCTATTATTGGAAGTCCTTACAAATTCAATCAAGAAATGTTTGACGATTTTCAAAAATGGAAGCACCGCTTAGAAAAAGAAGTAGAAGTTCTTAATTTTGTTGGTAGCTTTGCTGGAAAATCAGATGGCATCGTTCCTCTCTCTAGTGCACAAGCAGCACAATCTATTTTTGAGAAACAAGCCTATACAGAAGTGAATTTAAACGGTCGCAAGGCTCATCATTCAGCTTTACCCACTAATCCAGATCTAGTGAAACAATTAAGTCTATTTTTGAATCTATAGTGAAATTACATAATTTCGGTTATGTAATTTTTATTTGTCTCTTGCAATCCTTAGGTAAATATGGTACATTTTTGGTAGCGATTACACATACCTAAGGAGGATTTTATGAAAGATCCTAAGTTACTAGAGACAATGAAAGTTTACAAGGGATGGGATGATGTTCCCGCAGATTTTGATGCTTTTTGGAATCAAGCCCTAGCAAAGATTACTGAACTGCCAGAATACAAGCTCGAAGAACGAGATTTCAGCATTCCAAATGTGATTTGTTATGAATTAACCTTTAAAGGAACACGAGATGGACTCGTTTATGCGCGGGTTGTTCTCCCCAAAACAGATCAAAAAGTTCCCGTTATTTTTCATTTTCATGGCTATATGGGTCGTTGTTGGGATTGGGCTGATATGTTAGCTTATACAGTAGCCGGCTATGGTGTTGTGTCTATGGACGTGAGAGGGCAGTCAGGCTATTCAACAGACGGTGACCGCTCACCACTTGGAAATACGGTAAAAGGACAGATTATCCGTGGAGCCGTGGAAGGCCCTGATGAGCTCTTTTATAAGGATGTCTACTTGGATCTTTACCAGTTAATTGAAATTGTAGCCAGCCTCCCTCAAGTTGACGACAGCAAACTTGCCAGCTACGGAGCCTCACAAGGCGGTGCCTTAGCCCTGGTTGCTGCTGGATTGAATCCCCGAATCCAACGAACGGTAGCCATTTATCCATTCTTATCAGATTTCAGACGAGTATTAGAAATTGGAAACACCAGCGAGGCCTATGACGAGCTTTTCCGTTATTTCAAGTTCCATGATCCATTCCATGAAACGGAAGATCGTTTGATGCAGACTTTAGCCTATATTGATGTGAAAAATTTTGCTCATCGGATCAAAGGACAGGTTCACATGATTACAGGGCTAGATGATGATGTCTGTTATCCTGAAACGCAGTTTGCTATTTATAATCGCTTAGAATGTCCAAAAGAGCATTTAATCATGCCAGAATATGCTCATGAAGCTATGAACGTTCAAGTCAATGATCGAGTCTATAATTGGCTCTGTGGTAGCATGATTCCATTTCGATATGTAGAAAAATAAGTTAGAGAAGAAAATAATCAGTAGATCCATGAGGTTTGCTGATTTTATTGTGTTTAAAAGGAATCTAGTAAAACTAAAAGTTTATGTACAATTGACCAAACAAGACTTAAACCATTGATACAACTGAATTAGAAGCATAAAGTACATTCTTTAAGGAGTGTACTTTATTTTTGTTTTGTACATTATTCTGGAGTGGTATTTTGTATGTTTTCTAGTACATAATATCCTCTAATCTGAGAAATTAATTTGTACATTATTTTCAATGATAATCAATGTATAATAAAAAATTTAAAGTTCAAATTCTGGAACTACTTTCACATATAAATAATTGAATATAAATTGCTGTAGGCCTATAATAAAGATAGGGATAAAAAGAAATCTTCCTAGAAAGGAGTATACTGTATCATATGTGACAGTATTATTAATGAATCATGAAAAAAATAATTACTATAGTACAGTGCATTTTGTTTCCCGTGTCTCCTTATATAGCTAGAGAACTATGCTTGATGAGTAAAAATCTAGTCGATAATATGTTCCTTACATTCTTTATCATGCTAACAATTTCTTTTTGGCTTGGTATTTGGAAGTTGGGAGATCTTGTGGGAAATCCAAAATAGAAAGTAAAAGTCTGTTTTAAATTAACTAAGAGAACTAGTTAACTAGCTTAAGTAAAACATAACACGGCCATGATTCATGAGCCGTGTTTTTGTATGAATGTACATTTGAAAAATTTTTAGTTTTCACTTAAATAAAGTACATTTTACAGAAGATGAACATCTTTAAAAATTTCCAGTGTTCACTTAAATAAAGTACATAATTGACAATGATTAGCTCAAAAAAATTTTTTGGTTACTTCCAGATAGAAAGAGATACAAAACAGTCCTATATAAACTAAAAGTTTATGTACAATTGACTTAACAAGAGCTAAACCATTGATACAACTGAATTAGAAGCATAAAGTACATTCTTTAAAAAGTGTACTTTATTTTTGTTTTGTACATTATTCTGGAGTGGTATTTTGTATGTTTTCTAGTACATAATATCCTCTAATCCGAGAAATTGATTTGTACATTTTTTACTCAAGTAACAGCAGAAGAAGTGGTGGTTCAATTGTACATTTTTTTGAAACTTATTTATGTTCCTACTTAACACAAGATATAGATTTTTATTTTGTTGATGGTATAATTAATGATAGATGATGCGCTATTTCTAAACGTAAAATACAAGATTTTCTAATTTATTTTCTTTTAGACTAGAAGATTATTGCAATAAATACTATGTATAAACTATTAAAAAGGTAGGAGCTATAATGGCCGATAAATTTGGACAGTTTTTTAAAGATACACTAAAAGAAATTCTCGTAGAACATGTAAAAGAATTAAAAAATCAATCTGAAATTGATAAATTTTATGAAAAATATGAAAAGGCTGATTTTTCAGGATTATATCTAGAAATGATTAATGACACTTCAAATCAAATGGTAAGCGATGCTAAGATGATAATGCATGAGAATACGTTACTGTTTAGAGGAGAGGAAACAGAAATAATTGCAAGAATAGAGCAAAAGTGGTCTAATGCGTTTGCTACATCTGAGACCATGTATATGATGGTTCTTGAATCTGTAAAAGATTATTCTGATTATGTAAATAAAATTGATAACAAGGAGAGAGAAAAATCTATTCATAAATACACAGCCTTAAAATACATACACGGAAGAGGTCTACAACAATTTTTAGAGATAATCACTTTAATGAAAAATGGATTTGCTGATGGTGCGTATTCTAGATGGCGTTCACTCTACGAATTAAATATTATTGCGTCGTTTATTTCAGAATATGGAGAGGACGTTGCTAAAACTTATATTTCATCACATAATACAGAAGATCGTTATGAATGGGCAAGGGCTTGCAGTGAATTTAGTCCTAAAAAGAAATATATAAGTTTTGACGATATCAGAAAAAAATCCAATTTCCCATCAGAATTATGGCAACAACCATATCGAATCTCTAATGAAGTCACACATGCATCATCACAAGGCACATTTAATCGATTAGGTCTAATGGACGGGGAAGAAAAAATAAGTGTGGGACATACTGATTATGGACTAACAATACCCGGTGAACACTCTGCTATCACAATAGCGCAACTTACGGGGTTGCTTTTGATGGTATATCCATCTGGTGATTCTATAATAGCTGCAAAAATGCTAAATAAGTGGATTGATGTGGTAAGAGAGCAATATTTTAAAACACATGACTATATTTTTCCTGATGAACCCAAATTATGGAATAATGAAAAAAATTAAAGTCTAAGATAGATATTTGATAGAATAAAAATGTACAAAAATTAAAATTATTTTTATTAAAGACTCAGCAAAACACAATATATTGATTTTTTTACTTGTAAACATAAAGTTTTCATTGAAAATTACTACATGTTGTGTCACGAGTGGTGATTTGACAACTATTATTGGATATTGTACAATAAAAACGTAAAGACAATCCCCTCATTCCGTTAAGGCAGACACGTTCTGACATGAGGGCTTTTATTTTACCCTAGGGAGCATATATGGAACCAAAATCTTTAAAAATCGAAGACCAACTTGACCTCTTCTATAGAAGAGGTGTTTTTATAACAGATAAAAATAAGGCCCTAGAGAAGCTTAAGCACATTAGTTATTACAGGCTTAAAGATTTCGCTAGACCTTATTCAAGTATAACAATGTACGGTGAAGTACCTGTATTGAAATATTCCAACATTACATTTGAAGATATTGTTAAAAGATATTATCAAAACAAAAATTTAAGAATAAATCTTCTACACGCCATCGAGAAAATAGAAGTATCAATAAAAAGAAATATTTCGTTCATTTTGGGGAGTAGATATGGTGCCTATGGGTATTTAGAATTTGATAAATGGGCAAATAAAAAAGATTACAAAAAATTTGAACTAGAGCAAAAACAGTTCTATTTTAAAAAGGATTTACTTAAAACGGTAAAAAAATCATCCCTCTCCGATTTAGGTGATAAAAGAAATTTGAATACTGAAGGATTTCCAACAATTTGGATTGCAACTGAAATTTTAATGTTTGGTGAGCTAGTTCACTTAATAAAAATCATGAGTACCAAAAATCAAAATGAACTAGCAAAATTTTATAATTGTTCATTCAAAGAGCTGTTATCGTGGCTTAAATGTTTAAACTTTGCGAGGAATGTCTGTGCTCACAATGCCAACATCATTGATATCAATTTACAAACCAAGCCTATAATACGCAATGAGTGGAAAGATAAATTTTTGTATACTACGACAAATAGTAATGGCAACAAAATAGTATTACATAAAGTTGCCACTATAATTTTGATTACAATTACTTTAGTAAATGAAATAAATAAAAAATATCGGTGGAAGCCTATTAGGAGTAACATCGCAACAATTTGTAAAGATTCTGATGTTCATAAAGCTGATTTGAACGCTAATATCATAGGATTTGCAAATTCGACTACAGCGTTGGATTTAGCTACATTTGCTAATGGTAGCTACTTGTTAACGTAGTTTCGTTAAAATTATCTCTGTATAATTTGTTTAATAAGTAAAAAAATAATTGAACTCAAAAAGAAAGGCTCTTTTTGAATCAACCTTAGTGAGATAGAATACTGATATCGAGAAAGGACTAGCGTCGTCCTTTCTTTTTTTATCTTTTTATGAATTTATTTTTCTTAATTCATCTTCTACAGAGTCTCTATGGACTTTATATATCTAAGCTGGGTTTAGTGAATTTGATGTATGATAAACTTCATAATTTTTTAATATGAAGGTAATTTGTTGTTTATCAACCATAAATCTTACACTTAGTTAGAATTTATTTTTATTTATCAATACATTTCGTGATAGAATATTTTAAAAAGATAACGCTTTATGTTATTATATAGAGAATGGAGGTATCTGAAATGACTTTTGCTAACCGCCTAAAACAGTTAAGAAAAGAAAATGGATATACACAGGTGACACTTGCAACAGCACTTGGCTTATCTAAAGGTACCGTTGCTATGTGGGAAACTGGTAAACGTACACCTGATTATGAAGTTGTAAATCAGTTGGCTGATATATTTGACCGAAGAATTGATTATATACTCGGTTATTCTGACGATGCTACATCACCAAAGTTGATAGAAGGAGTAGAACAATCTGGTGATTGGGAAACTCAAAGTGAACTTATTGATATATTTAGACAGTATATGAGATTAGATGCATACGGGAAAATGAATGTAAATGCTCTTATAAATAGAGAAACTACTCGCTGCCAAGATCAAAATACTGAAGAAAGTGCGTCTGGAATAATAATTGGAACAAAAATTTTGAAAGGAGTTGATTTATGATTCCAGAAAAATATGGAGTAGTGTACACACCTCATGCACTGTCCGATTTTGTCGCTAATCTACTTTTTGAATTAACATCAAACGATAACTCTCTTAATTCGATAAAATGTGCGATTGACCCAGCCTGTGGAGAAGGAAGATTGCTTCAGTCTTTGAAAGTTTATTTTAAAGATAAGACCAATTATATCGGTATAGATGTAGACAAGGATGTCGTACCAACTTTTCCTGAAGATATCCATCTTATTCATAACGATGCAATTCTTCCAAAAGGGTCAAGTGGGACAACAATTGATTACTGGCAGAAAACTTTAGAAAAAATTCAACTAATTATAGCTAATCCTCCATGGAGCTCTGAGAAGATTTATAGTAAAGCAGACTTGGAGACTAGTGGTTTTAACTTAATTAAAGGTCAATTTGACAGCTATGTTCTTTTTTTAGAATTGGCATATTCTATTCTTCAAGAAAACGGATATTTTGCATTTATTCTTCCCGATTCTTTGTTTGAGGCTCAAAATGAAGATTTACGTCGCTTTTTAGCTTCAAAAATGCAAATTAAGGTGATAGCTCGATTAGGAGAAAAACTCTTCGAAAATGTGAATCGTGCAACAACGGTAATTATTTGTAAAAAGACACCTCCTACCTCAGATAGCAAAACAACATGTTTTAGATTATCCACTGATGAACGAAAAAAAATCTTATCAGGTAGAAAGAAGCTAATAACTTCCTATCAAGAAGGAAAACATACTGTTCTTCAGAGACGTTTTGTTACAAACGAATCATGTAATTTTGATATTGATACACGTGAAGAAGATGAGAACCTTTTGAAGAAAATTAAAGAAATTGGGATTGATATAAGCAATAAATTTCGATTTGGCAGGGGTGTTGAAATCTCCAAGACAGGGGCCATTACAATATGTCCACTATGTAGTAACGCTCAGGGCTATAGCAAAAAACAATTAGCCGACTCAATGAAGAAGTGTTCGTTCTGTAAAGAGAAAATAGCAGTAAATTCTACTACTATTGAAAAGATTATTCTAAAGAGCCATAATAATAATACATCTCCTATTATTGTTGGAGAAGATATTCACAGGTATTCGTGCCAAACAAATAGTTTTATTGTAAACGATATCAAAGGAATCAACTATAAAGATATTTCTTTATTCAATTCGCCAAAACTTCTTATAAGAAAGACGGGACTCGGTATTTATGCTTCCATTGATTATACAGACAGTAAAACCAGTCAAACAGTGTACATCCTAAAGTTCTTAGATAAAAACTGTCACGAACCATTGGAGTATTATTTAGCTTTGCTTAATTCTAGGGTGGTTTACTACTATTATCTTAAAACATATGGTGAAAATGAGTGGAAATCACATCCGTATTTAACAAAGCAAATTATTTTTTCATTACCAATAGCTGAGTACAAAGGGGATGAACTTGATAAAGAAATCGTTGCGTTAGCGAGTAAGTTGCTTGTTTCAAAAAAATATTGCCATGAAACAGATCTTGCTCTTGAAAGATTAATATTTATTAAATATGGATTAAACTCAGATGAAATCCAAACAATTCTAACAGAGATTAATTCTTTGCCAGATTTAGGAGCTGTAAATGACATGAAGATTAAGGATGCGAACTATGTATAGATATATAGGAAATAAAACCAAATTGTTGCCACATATTATTAAACATACTAAAGAACTTATTGGAGAACATGGCACAGTTGTCGATTTGATGGCTGGGACTGGTTCCGTAGCTTTAGAGTTTCGAAAACAAGGTTATACTGTAATTGCAGCAGATGTAATGACGTATTCTATGCATCATTTAAATACACACTTAAAATTATCTTCAGCTCCGTCTTTTGATGGTCTTAAAGCCAAATTGAATATAAAAGAAACAACTACTGATGCTTATTTAGATGTATTGGATTACTTAAATAAATTGCCTGCAATTGAAAGTTTTTTTTACAATGAGTTTTCACCAGATGGAATTCCATCAAACGGTGGCGAACCTAGAAAATATTTTACTTCTCAGAATGCAGGGAAAATAGATGCTATCAGAGAAGAAATTAATGAATGGATTGATGAAGGACTACTAACTATTTTAGAAGAATCATTACTAAAACATACATTAATTCTCGCAACCAATGATGTTGCCAATATTTCTGGAACGTATGGTTATTTTCTATCTTCATTTAGGAAGAATGCGCTAACTGAATTACAATTAAAACCTATTTCATTTATTGAAGAAAATTGCTTCGGACATTCCGTTTTAAAAGGTTTTGCAGAAGAACTTGCTAGTAGTATAACAGCAGATTTGTGCTATATTGACCCACCATATATGAAAAGACAATATGCTGCAAATTATCATATCTTAGAAACAATTGCCAGGGGTGATTTTCCAGATGCAATAGGAAAAAGTGGGTTAAGAGATTGGTGGGATCAACATTCTAAACTTTGCACTAAAACAAGAGGTTTACAGTCGTTTGAAACGATTTTTAGAGAAATGAATTGTAATAAGTTCTTAATTAGTTATAGTGAAGATGGCTTGTTTAGCATAGAGCAGTTAAAAGAATGTTTTTCTCAGTTTGGTACAGTATCAGTTCATGAAATTGATTATAATCGTTTTAAGAGCAACAGTAGTACACTACCTCAAAAAATTACAGAATACTTAATCTACGTGGAAAGGTAGCAATCACATGGAAAAAATAGATAGAATTTTTTATAGGAAAATCAATCCATCTGATTTCAAAAAGTTATATGACATTGATAGACCTGCCACTGGGGGAGGTCAAACATATCTTGAAGCAGCTGGCATTTCAAATGAAAGTTTGGTTGATTTTTTATCAATAGCAGAAAAAAATGATAGTCCTAAAGACCAAAGGTATACATATACGGCCAAAGCGTATACTTTAGGTAATATAGCGCAATTTGAAAATTTGGAATTTGCACCAAGAACAAATCGGGCAAATTATAAAATTAGCCGTCAAACTTTGAGACACAAGCATCCTGCGTGGTCTCCTCAAAACGGCTTCCCTGTTCCAAATACTGATCCCATAACAGGTGCATATACTTCTGTTGGTAATTTTGTTGGGATAATCGATGATTTGGTTATTTTGATAATAAGAACAACCTATTGTCGCTATTATGCTTCATTTATTAATACTTCAACTATGCCAGCGGGATGGCCAACAGGTATTGGTTTAGAGTCTTTATTTAGTGGAAATCGAAAAGGAATTTTAAATTTTGACAGGTATAGAGTTGAGTTTATAAACAATGCTTTGAATCCATTTGGTACAGTTGTAAAAATTCCATTGGAATACAATACAGGATTTATTCCCCAGAACAAAGCTAATTATAATCACATTGTTTTTGGTGCTCCAGGTACTGGTAAAAGTTATTCCCTCAACAAGGATAGGGAATTAATGTCAATTTTAGACTCTGATTTCGAACGAGTAACATTTCATGCTGATTATTCATATGCTCAGTTTGTTGGAACGTATAAGCCAGTAACAGAGTCTACAGGTGATATCTCATATAAATTTGTTCCAGGTCCATTTATGCGGATTCTAAAAAAAGCATATGCGAATATTATTGACGCTTATGATATAACATCTAATCAAATCGACACATCAAAAATTAAACCTTATTTACTTCTAATCGAAGAAATTAATAGAGCACATACAGCTGCTGTCTTTGGTGAAGTATTTCAGTTGCTTGATAGAAATGATGATGGTGTAAGTGAATATGAAATACAGCCGAGCGAAGAAATAAAAGAATATCTTTGCAAAAATCTTGGCGGAATTCCTGACGACTATGCATCCATAAAACTTCCAAATAATATGTTTATTTGGTCAACTATGAACAGTGCTGACCAAGGTGTATTCCCTATGGATACAGCATTTAAAAGACGTTGGGATTTCAAATATATAGGGGTTGATGAAGAAGAATTTCATGTAGAAACAAATCCTATCAGTGGCCAAAAAACAGCAAGAGAAAACCAAGGTGGTGAATTTACAATTGCTGGTGGTAGTATTAAATGGAATGTATTGAGAAGAGCAATAAATGCTAAGCTGTCTAATGCAATATTGAAGGTCCATGAAGATAAACTAATGGGCCCATTTTTCCTAAAAACAATGGACAGAAACGGAAATGTGATAATAAATGATGATGAATTTATAAATCTTTTCTGTAATAAGGTGTTAATGTATCTCTTTGAAGATGCTGCTAAAACAAAACGAGCTCAACTTTTTTCAGGATGTCAGGATAAAGATAAACTTAATCGCTATTCCTATATTTGCAAAGAGTTCAAAGATAACGGCGTTGCCATTTTTGGAACCGATTTTTTGACAAGGGAATATAGTGAACAACTTTCAGAAAGAAATCAGGCAAAACAAGATGCCGAATTATAAACCCAGGAGAAGATGCTATGTCAATTACTTCTGCGTATGTTAGAGAGGATTGGTACTATTCGGTCAAGGATTTACAAGATATATTTTCTTTTAACGCTGAAAGATATAGAACTAGAGAGAATGCTGATAAATACCTTAAACAATATATAAAAGAATTGCTTAGTCGTAATATTCTTAAAGAAAAAAGAAATAATGATATCTCCGATTCTACAGCTGATATAGAATTCAGCAATTATACCGATGATACACTCCTTTCTAATTCAATTAGATACAAATTTAATTTTGTAGGTATATTGATAATCCAAAATATTATTACCTATGTTTATCCTAAATATCTTGGTGAAATTAATGCTCCACTAGACGATGAACCTGTAACTGAGATGCAACAGGTTATGAGAGTAATTGAAAAGTATAGTAGAGAAAAAGCTCAGCAAGAGATTTACAACATTGATCAATTTTCAGATATAGATCACAAAGGAGGGATTAACACCCTGTCTGTGATGTTATATTTGTTAGAAGACTATGCTACAAATGGAGTTTATGATGAACCATTAGAAATCCTTGAAATTAATGGAAGCGGAGAAATTTATTGGCAAAAGACAATTGATGAAACTTATCCTTTAATATCAAATAATAAACCTTACTATGTGGAAATCTATACTCGTAAAAAGGCCTCAAATGATGCATCTTTCATAAAGAGGCTCCATGCATATGTTGTCAGTCAATGCTCAAACGAGTTGTTAAAAGCAGGACTTACTTCCTTCTATAATCTCCCGATAGCAGAAATATCTGAAGAAGAACAAGATGCATTCGGAGATACTGATTATATAATCAGTCGTATTGATTCAGAACTTAGAGAAGTATTTGATGAGCGAAAAATACAGGTATTAAGGGCAATTCGCTTGTATTTCTTGAGCGAAAGAGTCCTTACGGGTGATACTGAAATACAAATAATGGGGACACGCTCTTTTAACCTTATTTGGGAAGAAGTATGTGCTAAAGTATTTCGAAGTCAAAAAGGTGATGCAAAGACAAGGCATCCAAATATTGATGAGATTGAACCTTTTATTGATTTTACTAAAATCAATAAAAGGTTTGAACAACAGCCTCCAACTCTTGTAGAATTAATAGAACAACCAATCTGGAAGAAATATGGAAAATCCAGTAAAGGTATACCGAAAAGAACTTTTAATCCAGATTATATTCGATTTGAAAAACGAAAAAAGTCTTCAAGTTATGCCTTTTATATCCTTGATGCTAAATATTATTGTCCTATATGGGATGATACTAACATTCAAGGTCAACCAGGAATTGAAGATATCGCTAAACAATATCTATATTATTTATCATATCAAGAAATCTTGGCTGAATATAATGTCAAGGAAGTTAAGAATTATTTTTTAATGCCTAAAAGAGCTAGTGATCCTGCAATCACTGGCTTTGTAAAGTTGGGCATGCTTAAACAATTTGGTCTTGGAGTTATTGAAGTAAGAATGCTTTCACCAGATGTTCTCTATGATAATTATTTAAAAGAACAACACATAAATCTATCAGAATTAAAATAAAAATAGATATATTGGAATGTCAGCTTTTTCTGGCGTTTAGCAATGATTTCCTTTTGTGTATCCAGATTAATGATATTCATAATTTGGATATTAAAGTCTTTGATTTTAAGCAGTTTTGTGATAAAATGTAATTGTTCCATATCAATCTTTCTAATGTGTTGTTTAGTCGCTTTGCATTATAAATGATATGGGACTTTTTTTCTACAACAAAATAGACTATATAATATCCATAAGGGATTTGCCCACTACAAATATTATATAGCCATTTATATTAAAGTGTTTTTTATTGTCAAAATGTACAATTGAAAAAATTTCCAGTTTTTTTAAAATCACTATCTCAGATGACTATTCAATCAAAATATGATATAATGCAAAAAAAGTAAAAATAACAAAAGTAACTTACAAAAGTAAAAGAAAAAAAGTAAATAGATAGCCACAGTGGTTATTCCTCTCATTGTATAGAAGGGGCTGCTGTGGCTGTCGTTGTAGCTGAGCTAGTTAATTGCTCTTATTACTTAGATGAAGTTACTTTTGTTATTGAATTAATTTAAATAATAATAACGATCAATGAAAGTACTCATCGATATTCCCTTTTTGCAGTTTAGAGCACAAAGGAAAATGGTACTGATTTGATCGTTTTTTTGTGCATTGACATCCTAAAACCCAGTCAGAACCTTCAGTCATAATAAACAAGGAGAATTAATGAAATTTGTAGTTTATAAACATTCGTTGGTTTTAGGCGATAATAACATCGTGACAAAGCAATTTATTGTTCTAATGCACGATGACGGCAACTTACAATTTACTAATTTTCATCGTTATGTTAAATCTGCTTCAAGAATCAAGTCGATCTCAGATGATGGAAATAAACGCTTTTCTTACGTTGTTAAGTTTCTTAATTTCATATTTGGTACTCTTGGACTTAAAAGTGTAGATCAACTTACACTTGAAATGGTTAGAGAGTTTTTTACACTTTATGGATTATCTCAGTTACCAGGAGATAGCGGAAAAAGAAAGAAAAGCACTGTTGAAAAATGCGTAAATGCAGTTCTTGACTTCTTAACTCTTTATTTAAGTGAACGAAAGGAGAAGGCTAAGTTAAAAACAGAAGAATTGTATTCTACGACAACTTTTACGAATAGTAGAGGACGAGTTGTAAAGCGTAAAGAACCAAATTTTGAAATCTACGTGGATGATAGCAACACTGAGAAAGCTATTTTTCGTGATATGCCAAATAGTGCTTTTGAGATGTTGTTTTCTCACATTGCACACTATCATAAGGATTTACTCATGGTTGTGGCCTTGGGAGCCTTTGTGGGCTTAAGACCATCAGAAGCATGTAACGTAAGACGTGAAGATAGTCCTCTAGGGCCAGGTATTTTATTCCACCAAAGTGATGGCCAAGTATTTAAGATTGAGATTGATCTACGAAAAGAAATACCCTTAAGAAGCGATTTAAAGCCGACTGGACGGATTAAAAAAGAAAGACTTCAAGCTGTACCTTATATCTTTCTGGAGGTCTTTTTAGACACTTATAATGACTATATGACTTATCTGGAAGGTAAGAAGTATGAGAAGGACTATGGGCCATTAAATCTTAATAGACGAGGAAAAGCATTGTCATACGATGTATACTATCAACGATTTCGTAAGATTATTCGCGAAGAAATGATCCCAATCTTCTTAAAATCCGATGATGCAGAGGTTGTCTTTTTTGGGCAGCTTTTGCAGGAGCATAATATTTCCCCACATATTTTCAGACACTGGTACACGACACAGTTAGTCTTATCTGGGGTTTCTGAAATCAGTGAACTCATGTCCGCAAGGGGTGATAAATCGCCTGAGAGCGCTTGGGTTTATCTACAAAATAAAGGTGAAATCTCAAAACAATATGGTCAAGTTAATAATGGTGTTTTTGATTATATGAGTTGGCGAGCAAATGAACTTTTTGGTGATAAGTTAGAAAGGTAATGTATGACTTATTCAATTAAATCTTTGATCGAAAATCTGTTAAGTGAACTCGGAAAAAACGATATACAGTATAAAGGCAAAATTAGTAAGTTTTTAGTTGATAACAATTGGTTTAATATTGAGATTGATTTGGATAACTATTCTATCTCAGATAAAGATGCTCAATTATTAATAGAAAAAATAACCAATTATCTTCTTGGGCCAACTGGTTTAGCAGGAATTCAGCCTATATTTAAGCAAAAATTCCCATTAACTTACAAATATTTTCAGCAATATTCAGAAGATAGCAACTTATCTAAGGAAAACATGTTTTATGTTCAAGATTTTCTTGCTTTTTATCTAAAAAGAGATTTATTTCTCTGTAATGATAATGAGATTGAATTGTTGGTTGAAGAAGCAGTATATGCACTTGAAAAGCAAAAAGGCGAAGTTTTTATTGATTTTTTAAAGTGGTTAATGAATAAAGCGAGATGTAACTATCACAAAAGATATGAATTTACACCTCGATACACATTAGAACAGGCGACTAACGCTTATGAGTTAGACGAATATTTAGAATTACTGTATTTTCTTTTTAATGACGATTACATTAGAAAAGAAGATATGTTTTATAAAGCAGCAATCTCAAAAGACTACGCAGATACATGGCTATTTCTAGCACTTCATTTTATATGTGCGCTACGTGGAACAGATTTAGAACAACTTGGTCATCCACAACTTCCTAGAACACCGAAAGAAGTTCTAAAATCAGTTAGAAGTGGGAATTGGAGTAGCAGTGAGGCAAGAAGAACTCTTTTAAGTATTACAACTCGTTTAACTTATCTAAATGTTACTCCGAATAAAACAAAGGGAACTAAAAATATTAGTCAAATTAAATTTCAGGTCCCTGAGAGCTGTCAGGTATTGATCGGAACATTGTTGGCTATCTGTGAAGCTCATTATCAGTTGAATAAAGATAATAATAATGAACCTTTAATTCGACAAATAAAAGAATATAAACGAATTAGCCGATATATGGGGAAAGAAATTGGAGACTTATTCCTTGAAAGGAATTTTAGTTCTAGATCTGCAAATAAATCCTATCTTCAAACTGTTGCCATGTTAGCAGATGATATTTTACAAGAAAAATCTGAGTTAAATATTAAAGGCTATTTTTTAGCTGCATTAGCCCGTAGCCATAAAGGTTCATTCGATGAATTTGCTCAAACCACAACAACGTACCTAAAAGATGCCCAACTAAGCCAGCTTAAACCAGAAATGGTTGCGAGAGAACTATTTGAACGAGGTGTTTTATCTATGATTCCATCAATGCTCCTGACGATTGTTACTAGAGGAAAGTATAAAGAATTAAGCCCTAGTCAACAGACTCAGATGATTAAACAGTTAGATTTGACACCAAATGAGATTGAAAAAACATTGGCTTTAAGCATTCAGGCAGAAGTAAAATCTCAAAAGGCATTAAAGCTTTTGGTAGAAGAAGAAGCAGAGCCTAATCAACTTCTTACTATTTGTCATCGTATAGGAAATGGTGAAGCCTTCTCAAAACAAGGTGAAAGCATGTGTCTTTTGTCTGTGCTTGGAAAAATTTGTCCATATAACGATAGGCAACATTGCATCGGTTGTCATTATGAACTACAAACGAAATCTACTTTATTGTTATTAGTAGGAGAATTCAATCGTTTGAACAAACAATACTCTAGAGTTCGATCTGATTTAGAAAAAGGTAAAATTCGGAGTATTTTAGAAGAACAAATAAAACCTTGTTTAACTGAAATGTTGCAAGCTTTATGCGAGCAATATGGAGATGACGTGTTACATGATTACGAAGAAATAATAAAGGAGTTAATAAATTGAACAATCAAGCTAAACTTTTTAAAATTGAAAATTATTTTGAACCTTTTGACCGTGATTGTGTTCTGCGAGCAAAAGAAGTTTTCGATGACTATTTTGATAAAGGAATTATTCTAAGTTACGATTTTGATCATAAGAAATGGGAAACTACAAATGAATATGCCAATATTAGCCTGTTTTTTAACATTTCTGAATTCCAATATAGGAGATTTTATCAATCAATTTTTCAGTTGTCTTATAAGGAATTTATTGATTATTTAAAAAGTTTTATTGTTTTCTCAATGAAACAACATGTTTTAAGAACTTTACAGCAATTTCTAATGGATATTAAACGTATTATTAAAAATACAACCAAAGATGCGTTTTTAGATTTAGAAAATATCTCTGTAATATTTCCTGGTTTATGTATTGACTTTTTCTCAAATCTTCCCTGTTCAGATGATGATAGTCAACTAAATCAACTATTGGAACAATTAGATAATAAATTAACTATCAACCTTCAAAAAAGGCAGAGGTCAAAACAGCAAAGACAATTAGCACAATTTCAATCCTATTTTACCTTTAATGACATTTTAAATGATTATTGGTCTCAAACATTATCTAAAAAAGAACGTCTATTTTATTATCCATTGTATCTCTGGTGGCAGATTACAGCGATTTTACCTTTAAGGCCAAGAGAATTTCTTTTAATACAAAGAAACTGTTTGACCGAGAAAGATGGGAAATATTTTCTTACATTAAGGAGAAATATAATTAAAGGAGGGGATCGACTTGTTGCACATAAAATTTCTGAAGATTATACTTTGAATACTTATGAAATTACTAATTCATTAGCTTCTGAAATAAAGACTTACCTCAAACTTACGGAGAATGATCGTTCTACTAAATTAGATACATTATTTGTGACTGATCCCCATTATAACCGTTGGGGGCGTCGAACAGGTGTTAATAACCGATTTTTAACTTACACTAATCTCAATACTGTTTTGAGGTATTTTTTTAATGAGATTATTTCTCAAAAATACGGTTATCAAGTTAATTATTTTAGTTTTCCAGCTAGATTAGATGAAAACGAGATTAATTTGATTCATATTGGGGATACGAGACATATTGCAATGATCAATTTAATTGCAGAAGGGGCTAGTCCTGTTACAGCTATGCTTTTAGCTGGTCATGAAGATGTGACAACTTCATCTCACTATTTTTCAAATTTAAGCCAATTTATTGAATGTCGTAGTTATCAAATGTATCGTAAACTAACGAGTAAAAATACGAATTACGCTATAAGTAAGAGGCAGCCATTTTACACAGCACAAGGGCAATACATCACTTTAGAAAATAAAGGACGGTGTTACTCACCCCGCTTTGCGAAAGGTGATTATTCAGATTGTCTGAAAGTTATTAGTGAGCATGCAGAACTAGGTGCTTGTACGAGCTGCCCTTTTTACCGTAAAGCAGGTAAAGATTATTTTTCAATGGATAAAACATTTAAAAAGTCAGTTGATGAAAAAGCTATGGTTGTAAATGAAGCGATTAGAAAAGTTAGACAAGGGAAAGGTCATCTTGAAGATATTGGAGAAGCTTTGTTGAAATTAAAAACAGTTAGCAATACCTATCAAGATTACTTAAATGCTAAACAACTATCTTTAGAGGAGAACAAGTCTAATGGCTAGAAAGAAATCAATTTCTGATGATGAATTGATTCATTTGTTTGAACAGTATTTAATTTCCCAGTGTTCCTGTGATTTAAGCTTGGTAAAAATCCCTCGGTTTGGTGACTATGTTAGGAATCATGGCTATCAAAATGTTGCGGATACAACCATTAGACGTAATAAAAGATTCAGGGATTTTTTAAAAGAAAGTGAAATTAAATACCAAGATGAAAATTATGAAGCTGTAATTACTTATAAGACCATAGATCCTGACAATTTTATGGCAAAAAATCGTGCTCCAGGGGCTATGAAAAGAGCATTGGTGGAAATTAGCCAATACTACAAGAAAATAGCAAACATTGCGGCCAGCTATAAACAAGAAGCAGATAAGTTACGTAGTTTAAATTCTGAACTACAGTCAACTAATGAAGATTTAAAACAGAAGCTACAAAGAGAAAATAAGTTAAGTGATGAGAATCAAAAACTATTACAAATAATCAAAACAAGTGTCTATCCAGAAATTGCGAATGAGCTTTTAAAAGAAGAAGGATTGTTAAAATATTCTCAAAAGGTTATCAGTGAGGATTTCCTAGCAGACAATATCATCACCGCTGATTCAGAAATAGATTTTCATTCTGGTGGTCTTATTGAACAAGAAAATCCTCAAAAATCAACTAAAGTGGTTTCTATTAAAAACTTACTAGACAGCAAAACTAATTATAAATGAGGAATGAGGAAAGAAATGAACAAGAAAGTTAAAGATAATCCAGCCATTTACATGTACTGGGATCAAAAACGAAATGTTCTTGACCCAAAAAAATTGTCGTCAAATAGTTTAAAATATGCCTATTGGTCTTGCCCTTATTGTCAACACCATTGGGAAGCGAAAATCATTGATGTGCAGCTTGACAGTTATGAATATCTTAGGTGTTGCCCTCATTGTGGATTAGGTGAACGTTCCATTGATGAAAATGAGAGTGTTCTTCAGGTTTATCCTGATTTCAGAAATTATATAAACTACAGCGTTGAGCAGGATGAAGAATTAGATGAGAAACTTCTTACCTTGCCGTTCAATAGTAAAAGAAAATTCAATTTTAAATGTCCGACGTGTCAATTAAGTTGGAAAGATTCTGCGACAAATAAGAGGTTATTTCAACTAACAAGTGGGGATTTATTTCATTTTGGCTGCAATGAAACTACCTATCATTGCGACTACAAATCTGTCTATCCAAATTTAGCTAAAATCTATAGCGATCATTTAAACAAATTTAAATTTAACGAATTGAAGCTGAGTTACAATATAACAGTACCTATTCATTGGGAATGTGATAAGTGTCATTGCAAATTTGAATTATCTATTGATAGATTATTGAACCGAATTAAAAGAAGTGGTCATTACTGTATGGAGTGTCATTCTTCATTTGAAGAGTTGTTGGATAAAGATTACGAGGTTTCTCCTTTATCTTTTTTAAATTCTTCCATGCTCAAGGAGTGGTCTGAAAGGAACAATATTACACCTAATCAAGTTGATGCATTGTCTAATGTTCATGTGTTATGGGAATGTACGAACTGTCACGGAGAGTATTCATGCTCACTATTTGAAAAAACAGATAGGTCTTGTCCATTTTGTTCAAATAGAGAAAAACTTCAAGATTTTAATACACTAAATGAAACACATCCCTATTTGAGGAAATTTTGGGACCTCAGTAATGAAAGGGATTTTTCCGAATATTGGTTTAAGTCAAATAATTTAGTTAGTTGGGTTTGTCCTTGTTGTAAAATCAACTTTCAATGTAGCCCAGCCGAAATGATCAGTCGAACCGATTTAGAAAATCAAAACTTTCAAACATGTCCTAATCAATGTGACTGGAGGACTGATGTATTTAAAAATAATATTTTCATTAAAGAACCAAAACTCATCAAAGAATGGAGCGATAAAAATAAAATTCCTATTCATTTGGCTCAGACAACGATTGAGACCAAAAAATATTGGTGGGATTGTTCAAAGTGTCACGGGACATATCTATGTTCTATCCCAATTCGAAGAGAAGTTTCTCATTGTTGCCCTTACTGCAACAATGAGAAGCCCCTGAAGGGTTATAATACATTTGATTATTTGTACCCTGAACTAGCAAAATTGTGGGCACCAAATAATAAAGTCTCTATAGATAGTTTTGTACCATTATTAACTGAAAAAAGATTCTATTTATGGCGCTGCAAAGAATGTAACTTTGAATTTCATGAGCGCTTCAGCATTATATTAAATAAGTATTTAAGTTCCGAGACAAAAGATCTTAAAGAAATGTGTCCATTCTGTGCAGAATTAAAAGAAAGACAAGATAATATCTCATTTGAAGATTTGATGAACGAGTGGGACTATCTTAACAATCTTATTCTAGGAGATCCAGAAAGAATCCCAAATAATACGCAATTAAGATTTTGGTGGATTTGTAAGAATAATCCTGAGCATCGTTATAGAATGGCTATTGTAGATAAGATTGCAGATGTAAAACGATCTATCGAGCCATGTATGTTTTGTAAAGGCCGTAGACGAAAAAGAGAACATTTTGTTCCTTATAGGAAAATTTAAAAAACAGGTTCAAATTTGAACTTGTTTTTTTATCATAGATTTTTTTAAAGTACATTATTTTAAAAGATTGTATTTTTAGTTTTCAAGTAGGTAGTGTACAGAATTTTAGTATGCGAAAGATTTAGTTTTCACGGGAATAAAGTACATTATTTCGAAAAAAATTTTTTCCAGTTAACCTATAGAACCCCTATAACATCTTTCCGAAAAACTATAATTTTCTTGAAAAATATATCTGGCTATGCTATACTACTAGTATAGAAAGATTTGGAGAAAAACATGAAACGCGAGATCTTATTAGAACGGATTGATAAACTCAAACAAGTCATGCCCTGGTACGTTTTGGAATATTACCAATCGAAACTGGCCGTTCCATACAGTTTTACGACCTTGTACGAATACTTAAAGGAATACGATCGATTTTTCACCTGGGTTTTGGAATCTGGTATATCGGATGCTGACACCATGGCCGAGATTCCTTTAGACGTTCTGGAGCACATGACCAAGAAAGACATGGAATCCTTTATTCTTTACTTACGTGAACGTCCTCTGCTCAATGCCAATACAACGAAAAACGGGGTTTCCCAAACGACCATTAACCGTACCCTCTCTGCACTATCTAGTCTCTATAAGTATTTGACTGAGGAAGTTGAAAATGAGCAAGGAGAACCTTATTTCTACCGCAACGTCATGAAGAAGGTTGCTACCAAGAAAAAGAAAGAAACCCTGGCGGCCCGAGCTGAAAATATCAAACAAAAGCTCTTTTTAGGGGATGAAACAGAAGGTTTTCTTAACTACATCGACCAGGAGTACCCGCAAACACTCTCAAATCGCGCCTTATCCTCCTTTAATAAGAATAAAGAGCGAGATTTAGCCATTATCGCACTCCTTCTCGCCTCTGGCGTCCGTCTCTCTGAAGCTGTTAACCTAGACCTTCGTGACCTCAATCTTAAGATGATGGTCATTGACGTCACTCGAAAAGGTGGAAAACGAGACTCAGTCAATGTTGCTGCCTTTGCTAAGCCTTATCTAGAGCAATATCTTGCTATTCGAGACAAACGTTACAAGACAGAAAAGACTGATACAGCTCTCTTTCTGACCTTGTATCGAGGTGTTCCAAACCGAATTGATGCTTCTAGTGTTGAAAAAATGGTGGCCAAGTATTCAGAAGACTTCAAAGTCCGCGTGACACCCCACAAACTTCGCCATACATTAGCAACTCGTCTCTATGATGCAACCAAATCACAGGTTTTGGTTAGCCACCAGCTGGGACATGCTAGCACACAAGTTACCGACTTGTATACGCATATCGTTAATGATGAACAGAAAAATGCCTTGGATAGCTTATAATATTACATAACCGAAATTATGTAATATATTTAGAGTTAAAAAGAGCGATAGATTTTTTGAATGTCTACCGCTCTTTTATACTTTCTATAAAAATTCGATCCAATAATTACGGTGTGGCTCAATAATGACTGGTTTTCCCCAAAATGATTTTAGATAAGCCAGGTTTGCAGGAGTGACAGGTCTTTTCTCACCATTGTACTTCTCTGCACTTTCTTTAGTTAAAAAGCATTTAACAGCTTCATATGGTGTACCATCGCTCGCTATTCGATCAATTCCTAAATAAGCAATCTCATCACCGGCTTTTGGAAAATCTGTAAATAGTTTACCAATAAAATAAACCGTCTTATCTTTCATTAATTCATAAGCTTTACTATTTTCCAATCTGTTATTCGCTGCAGCGTACATAATACAAAAGCTATCCACGATATCTTTCAAAGGCATTAATTCTTCTTTGCTAACGATTATTTCCTCAGGAGCAAGACCACCAATGATTAAGTTTTTATAATAAGGTTGCTGGATGACGTTATCTAAAGCCATTCCTAATGGTAGTTGGACAGCTTGATAACCTAATGGTTCTAGCTC
>OHAS01000559.1_pt1 | contig 32256 bp, 17 predicted proteins | sample 1577131 | NCBI WGS metagenome assembly OHAS01 (sample SAMEA3541566, study PRJEB24748) | human gut metagenome | biome: human gut; feature: human-associated habitat; material: faeces | place: China | collected 2012 | reverse complement strand
AGGACGATTTGGTAAAGCAGATTAAAAAGTGCTTCCAAACCGATACGCCGCTTCCGTCTGCCTTGCACGATGCCGCAATGCAGCTCTACCGTCAGTATCTTGTGGTCGGCGGAATGCCAGAGTGCGTGATGCAGTTTGCCGGAACGAAGGATTATATCCTTGTTCGCCATACGCAGGACACGATACTTGCAAGCTATCTCAACGATATGAGCAAGTATAACACCTTGAATGAAATCAAAAAAACCAGACTTGCCTACGACAATATAACCGTTCAGCTTTCAAAGAAGAATACCCGTTTCCAATATAAGCTGATTAAGAAAGGCGGACGGGCTTCCGAATTTGAAAATGCGATTGAATGGCTTTGCCTGTCCGGTATCGTGTCACAGGTCTACAAAGTCGAGCAAATCAAAAAGCCTCTTGAAAACTACCGTGATATTGATGCGTTCAAGATTTATGTATCCGACTTAGGATTGCTTTGCGCCAAGAAAGACCTGGCTGCCAATGACATTCTCTATATGGTCGAGGAAATCAACGATTTCAAGGGCGGTATGACGGAGAACTATGTCAATGTGCAGCTCTCCATTAACGGCTACCACACCTACTATTGGAAGTCCGAGCGTGGGGCCGAAATTGATTTTATCATTCAGCGTGACGGTCAGCTCATTCCCATTGAGGTCAAGTCCGCCGACAACACCAGAGCCAAGAGCTTAAAGGTCTATATGGACACCTACAAGCCTGCTTATGCAATCAAGCTCTCCGCCAAAAACTTCGGCTTTGAGGACAATAAAAAAATCATTCCTCTCTATGCCGCTTTTTGTATCTGAAATCAATTTTGCAGCTGTAACGCTCACAGAAAATGTGGGCGTTATTTTTTGCTCCCAAAACAGAATAAGAAGGATAACGCTTGTGAAATACACGAAAATCATTTGTATAAGCACATTCGCTTTCCTACAGGCAAAACATCGCATCCCTACGCCCCTGCGCGCCGTTTTTTCCGTTCTCTGCGCTTTTCCATCGAAAGGGGTGCAAATATCGTTTTTCTCCCAATAAATCCGATGATCCTTGTCATATAAATCCCGGTGATGCTTCCCGCCGTATCGATCACCACGTCCCGAAGCGCCGGCGAGCGTCCTGCCACAAACATCTGATGATACTCATCCAGACCGGCAAACCCGGCACAGAACAGTCCGGCAGCGAGCACGAGCCAAAAGCCCCGCAGCCGATAAACATACAAGGGCAGGGAAAGTGTCAGCCCCAGCAAAAGATATTCGCTAAAATGTGCCATCTTCCTTACGAGAAAATGGATCTCATCTGCATACACTCCCACCTGCGCGGTATCCAGATTGCCGGAGGTCAGCTTTCCCAGCAGGAGCACCACCTTTTCACTGACCAGCATACTCAGCTGTCCGGATTCGTCCGCCGTCTGGGCGGAAAAGGAAAAGATCATATACATCACGCACAGCGCCGGTACAAAGGATAAGGGCTTTAATAAAAAACGAAACATCTTCTTTATGGTCAGCCAGAAATATTTCATGTTCACTCCATTCTGCAGATCACAGACAGCTTATCGTATCCTTTAGGGAGCCTTTGCTCCGAGCTTACCGCCTGTCCTTTTTGTGCCTGCCTTTTGTCCGTTTAATATAGTCTATATTTCCATTTCTTGCAAGAAAGAAACCCTTAATTTTTTATGAACAGCTCAAACGGTACGAGTGAACTGTAACAGAAAAACCTAATTTGTGAAGTTTTTTCAAATTAAGTGTTGACTTCTGTCCGATTATGCTGTATCATATCATTTGTCCGGTTGAGAAATACGGCACATCGGGGTGTGGCTCAGGTGGTAGAGCGCTTCGTTAGGGACGAAGAGGCCGCAAGTTCAAGTCTTGTCACTCCGACTAAAAGAACCTTGAGAGATCGAGGTTCTTTTTTTCATGCCAATAGAATGTTCGCATGGCGTGCATTCTATTATTCATGACAATAGAATGCTCACATAGGGTGCATTCTATTGTATTTCCCTGAAATCCTCAAAACATTCTGATTCAAAAAGCATCCGCAGAGATCAGCGACCCTGACAGCCTGTCGCCGCTGATTTCTGCGGATGCTTCTTTTTTCCATCCCTCTGTCTGTTCATCCAACCAGGCTGCACCGGACCGTCACACGCTTTCTTCCTCCATAGGTACAGGTAAACAGCGTCAGATCCCAGTCACCGGACAGCATCTCGTCTACTGCATAGGGATTTAAGGTTTCTACCTTTTCTACCTCATATTCGTATACGTCGCCCGAAACCGCTGTAAACTTCACCGTTGCACCCTCCGGCAAAAGTCCGATATTGCCAAAATGCCGCTTATAATTATGGGCGGCAATAATCAGTGAATTTTCCTCTGCACTTCCGGTGTAGCGGCAGGGTGCTTTTTTCAGGGACGGATAGCTCCAGGGATCCGCCACCGGCAGCGTAAGCTGCAGGGACGGAATTTCCAGCTCGCCAATCCAGCAAAGCCCGTCTGCCTCCACAAAGGTCATCCCGCTGTTCTCATCCACAGGAAGCGCCTCCGACTCCTGCTCCACAGCAGCCAGCTCTTCTTCATAGGCCTCCAGGGACGCCTCCACCGCAGCTTCCGCACGGCTGCTGTCCCAAATATTATAGGCGGAGATCCCCACTGCTCCTGCTGCCAGAAGGATCCCAAGCCCCATCAGGGCCTTGGAACAGTCTTTTTTTTTTGACCGATCCACCATCCAAGAAACAGCAATACGGCTCCTACTGCGGAAAGTGCCAGAATCGGCCAGCGCAGCTGTCCTGTCTGGGGCAGCTTCTCCGGTGTTTTCTGCTCCAGAGTGATTTGGGGTGTAACGACGATCTCTGTCTTTTTCGGCGGTTTTTTTACCTCCGGCGTAGTGGGCTCCTCGGATTCTTCCGGCGGATATACCGGATCCGGAATCCTTTCGGCCTTGGGATTCACCGACATGTCATATAACAACTGATCCTTCACATTCGTCGGGATTGAAATCAGAGACGGATCGGTTCTGTATTTCTGCATCTGACCCGGAACCAGCAGATACAGACCGGTCTGCAGCCCTGTCCAGCTGAGCTTTCCGTTTGCATCTGTTCTTTTCGTATCCCCGGAAATGTGATTTGCTTTCTGATACTCCAAAAGTGCTGCCGAAGCCTCCTTAGACTGCTGTGCCGTCAGGTTTTTCAGCTGCACGTTACTGCCCTCAAAGCCCCCTGTCAGCTCCAGCACCGTATATCCTCCCCGATCCACCATTGCTGCAACCTGATACAGAGTAAACTCTGCATTTGCAACGGGTTCGTCCTGCATGGTGTCAAAGAGAATTTCGATGGAGCCTTTTTTGTCCGTATCCACATCCTGCATAAAGTTGGACGAGCTGCTCTGACTCTGCTGTGCACAGACATCCTGCTTCCAGCCACTGCAAAGGGACAATACCATGGCCAGCGCAAGCAGCCAGCCCTTTACCCCTTGTCTGATCCGGATTTTTCTTCCTTTCATTTTCTTCCTCACTTTCTGCTGCAGCTGCAGCATCTCCAATCTATTGCACCCGCTCCCCATGGATCAAAAGACGATGGGAATTGACTCCATAGGGCGTACAGGTAACCAGTGTGACCTGATCCTTTCCGGGCTCTACTGCCAAATCGTTTAACTCCTCCGGAAGCACCACCTCTGTCTGAGTCACCTCATAAACCAGCACACGATCCATCACCGTGATCTGAAAGGTATCTCCTGCCTCCAGCTGATCCAGATCGGTAAAAAGCTTTGCCGAGGGAAGCCCCCGATGACCAAAGAGAACCGCATGGGTCGTTTCTCCGCCAACCGGCAGGGAGGTTCCCTCCAGATGACCGACTCCGTCTTCCAGCGCCTCCTCCGATACTCCGTGATAAATGGGAAGCTTCAGCTTTATTTTTTCGATTTCCAGATATCCCATCACACCGCTGTCCTCTGCCAAAAGCAGCTCCTCATAGAATTTTCCGTCAATCAAAAGCGCTGCCTTTTCTGCCTCTCCCAGCATATCGAAGCTGATGCCAAGCTCTGCCAGTTTCTGATTATACCGGTCGGCTTCTGCCAGCAGGGCAGCCCGCCTTTCCTGCTCCATCTGCGCCTGTGCTTCCTGATAGGCTGCGATCTGCCTGCGCTGTTTTGCCTGTTCCATCCAGTTGCTGACGGAGGGATATAACAGGACACCCAGCCCTGCCAGACCAAGAAGGATGGCAAGGACTGTCAAAATTTTTCGTTTCATGCACTTCTCCCTTCCGCTTTACCAAAAACAAAAAATCAGGCTTCCCGCCAGACGCTTTGCCGGCGACAGCTCCTTTAATACAGCTTCTGCAAGCTTTTCATAGCAATCCAGTACAAACTGACACTCTTTTTTTGTCAGCCCCTGATCACTATAGCATGCCTTCAGTACGATATTTGCCAGCTTCTGCGCTGTCTTCTCCGAAAATACCGGATATTTCTTTCCAAGCTGCTTTGCAAAACGCTCTTCCTGACAGCTGCATACACTTTTTTTGTTGAATTTCTGCAGAGCGGCAAAGCTTCGATAAATCCTTTGGATCTGCTCTCCCAGCGTTTCTCCCTTTCTGCCTCTTTTCCGTCGTTTACAGAGGATATGCCTCCGGATGACTGCCAGAATCCCACAGGCAGTCATCAGAAGGACCACCGTCGCCAGTGCTTTTTTCACCACCCGGAATATTCTGCTGCCGATCCCGGGCATCTCCGCCTCCGGAGTGTCTTCCTGATCAAAGACTTCCACCGGGGTGTCCGGGCTGTCTGCTTCCTTCTGACCTGAGGCTCCGTCACTTTCTGTTACCAGAGCGGCAAAGCCCGGTGTCGCCTCCACTACGGTCCATCCGATTCCTTCCCGGTAGACCTCTGCCCAGGCATGGGCGTTATCATCCTCCAAAACAGCCTGATAGCTGCCGTCCGCCTGTCCCTGAAAGAGACTTGCCGGCGCTGCATAGCCCACCACATATCGTGCCGGCATCCCGCAGGCACGCAGCAGCATGGTGGCCGCCGCTGCAAAATGAACGGAATTTCCTTTTTTGGATTCCTTTAAAAACCATTCTACAAAGTCCTTCCCCTCGGGCACAGCCTCCGGTTCCCGGACAAATTCATAATTTCCTGCCAGCTCGGAAACCACTGCGGTTTTAATCTTTTCCCAGTTTTTTTCTGCTTCCTTTGGATCTGCACTTTCCTTTGTTTCCAGCTCCAGGTTAAATTTCTCCTGCAAATAACTGAGATTTTCCGGCAGGCTGCTGCAATGTGCCTGCACATAGGCGGCATAGGCGCTTTCCGCCTGATCCAGAGTGCTTTCCTGCTGCTTTGTTTCGTTCCAGTCCTCTAAGACCTCCTCCAGCTGCTTTCTGGGATAACAGGAAAAAATATCCTGCTGGACGCTCTGACCTGCCAGCGCGCCGTCACCTCCCAGCACCTGATAATAATCATTGAAAAAGGCTCCATAGGGAACATAGGTATAATTCGGATTTGCCGCCAGATTTTCCACCTGCAGGGTCACAGCAGAGGAGGCTGCATTTGCCGCAAGCTCCGGCTTTGCATCGTCTCCCTCTCCGGTAAACACCACGTTTTCCGCATAATAGGTTCGCAGAAAGGGCAGATTTTCCACCCCAAGGGATACATTTCCATCCAGCTTCCACAAGGATGCTGCCTGCACAAAGCTCTCCCCGTCTGCCTCCTCAAAGGCTGTCCCGGTATAATCCGTGCCGATAAAGCCCTTTAAATACACTGTCTCTGAGGGTTTTTCCGAAACCGTAACCTTCAGGGCCTGTACCTTTCCAAAATAAAAACCATCCTGATCTGTCAGTGTGCCATCCGATACCCCTCCGCCGACTCCCTCAACGGAAAGCTTCAGCCTCCCTCCGGAAACCGCCGGAAGCAGCTGCCAGACTGCCTGCAGCGCACCGTTTTGTGTCTTCATCCCTGCCTCCTGTGCCTGGAGCAGGGTATTGGTCAGGGGCCGCACCAGCACAAACGCCAACAGCGACAGCACTACAGCCTGCAAAAGCAGCCAGACATTGACACTGCTTTTCATCTGCTCTGTCATCTGCCTTGCTTGACGGGCACTCTCCTGATCTCTTTGATCCGCCCGACTGACAGCGGCGGCACTGAGCATTCCAAGGGTTCCCAACAGGATCATAAAAAAGCTGAAAAAAGAGGGTGTCCCTCCGGCAATTCCGATTCCTGCCAGCACCGGAAATTCTCCTGCCAGAACCACTGCCGGATTGGTCCGATAACAGATCCCGGCAGATAACAGCCCCGCCAGCAAAAACAGGATAAACCCGAAAAATACCGTCATCTGCATCGCAGATGCCGACGCCTGATACAGGGCAAGGGTACCGTCATAAGCCTCATTTAACCGAGTGCGTACCCCGTTTACAGCAGACATATACCCGGCGATTACATTCTTTTGCAGCAACAACAGCAAAAGGCTTACGCCGATCAGAGTTCCCAAAATTGCAAGGAGCCGATACACCCCTTCCAGGGGCAGTCTGGAAAACCCGATCCAGAACAGCACCGAGACAATCAGAAGCATCCAAAAAACAGGGACCAAATATCGGATTCCAAAGCCACTGAGAAATGCGCTGCAAAGACCACCGGTGAGGCAGAGCAGACAGATCAGCATACCAGCCAGCCGCCACAGCTTTTTGACCAGCATACCGCCGGGTTCTTCTTCCTGTAGAATCCGACAGGTGATCCTGCCTACCGCTTCTTTATCCAGCTGTCCCGGCTCCTGCCCTTTCTTCATTGCCTCTCACCTGCCTGACTGTTCCTTCTGCATCTATTTTCCAGAGCTGCCCGCCGGCTACCGGCTCTGTTACACCGCTGCCTCTGCCCTTTTCCAAAAGATCCTCTGCCGGATACTTATTTTTCCCGGCAGATTGCTTTTGGCTCTGCTTTCCATTCTGCTCCAGCTCTTCCTTTGTGGCGGTAAGACAAAGCCGTTTGAGAAAGACCCACAGCTCCTGGACTCTGGAAATCTGCATTCTGCACAGCTGCTCCTGCTCCTGCCAGAATACTTCATATTCCTGTTCTACCGCCAAAAGCCTCCAGCAAAAATCCGCTGTCTGCTCCAGCAGCCGTTCCAATTTACAATGATCCCACTTTTCCTGAGGCGGATGATACAGATCCACCTGCAGCAAAAGCACCTCCCGCTTTGGCAGGCTGAATTCCCGCACCAGCATTTCTCCGGTCTTTGCAGTCAGCTTCCAATGCACTCTCTGCAGCGGATCTCCATCCCGATAGGCACGGACATCGAATACCTCCGATCCATCGTCCCCGCCCCTTTTTTGGGAATGCTGATCCGAATCCCCGCCGGAGGCGAGCTGTGCCGGAGGGATCCATTCCTCCGCCTGATGTACCAGAGGCACGGACAACACCTGCACTTTTTTATCTGTGATCAAAAGCTTCTTTGACCATAACCGAAGCCAGTCCCGCACGGATGCCGACTGAATCCAAAACTCATAAACACCGGAATACTTCACCGGGATGCAAAATTCCAGCACACCGGTCCTTTTTCCACCTGCCATTCCCATGCTTTCCACGGTGCCCGTGCTGTTATCCAGAAGATCCCGCCAGCCGACGGTAACCGCCACACAGGAGGCCGGAAGCAGGGAAGCATTTTTCAGCTTTACCCGAAGGACGATGGGCTCTTTTTTCCCCACCGTCTCTTCTGCAGGCTCCGGCACAATCTCTACCTTTCCAGCCAGGATCTGAACCAGAATCCACATGGAAAGCGCCAACAGCAGCTCAAAGCCCAGCAAAAACGGAGCAAAGCCCTCGGGAGCAGCTACGCCCCAGATAGCAGTCAGAATGACCGCTCCTATATAAATTGCTTTTTCCTTCAAGGCTTCACCCTTTCTCCGGAGCAGGCGCCGGGGTCTCCTTTAAAATCCGCTCCAGCACGGCTGCTGCACGGACTCTATCCATTCCGGAGCTTGATACAGGCTGTACCCTGTGGGCCGCAACATCCTGAAATTCTGCCGCAACATCCGCAGGGATCACAAAGCTGCGGCCCTTCCGATAAGCTCTCGCCTGAGCCATTTTCAAAAGTGCCAGAGAGCCTCTGGGACTCAGCCCAAGCTCCAGTGCGTCATTGTCTCTGGTGGCCCGGGCCAGACGCACGATATAGTCATATACCTGATCGTGTACAAACACTTCTTCGACTTCTTTTTTCATTTCCATCAGCTCCTGACTGCTGATGACGGGACGTACATCTTCCAGCCCGTTTCCGCTCCGGCGGCTCTTTAAAATATCCATTTCCTCTGCGGCATCGGGATATCCGATCCCAAAGCAGATCAGGAACCGGTCCAGCTGGGATTGGGGCAGCAGCTGGGTTCCGGCAGAGCCGACAGGGTTCTGGGTCGCAATGACCAGAAAAGGAGACGGTACCGGTCTGGTCACGCCGTCTACGGTTACACTGCCCTCCTCCATTACCTCCAGAAGCGCCGCCTGGGTCTTGGGAGAGGTACGGTTGATCTCGTCCGCCAGAAGAATATTACACATGACTGCGCCGGGACGGTAAAAGAAGCCATCCTTTTCCCTGTTATATACGGTAAAGCCTGTAATATCAGCCGGTAAAACATCCGGTGTAAACTGCACTCTGTTCTGCGCCACGTTCATTGCCTTGGCAAAGGCCAGCGCCAGGGTTGTTTTTCCCACTCCCGGGACATCCTCCACCAGCACATGTCCGCCGGCAAGAATGGCTGTCATGAGCTTTTCCACGCACTCTGTTTTTCCGATAAATGCTTTTTTTACTTCTTCAATTACTTTTTGCGCCTTGTTTTGTTGCATGACCGACTGCTCCTTTTGCCTTTCTTTCGTTTTTCCCGGACATCTCCGTAGCTTCTTTGCCGTTTCACGATCAACAGGAAGATGGAGCCCTCCACTCCTGCCACGATCAGCAGGGATACAACCAGCCACGGCCATACATCCACGATCCGCTTCGTGATGGTCTGGGACTGTACTTCATGCACTGCATTCTGTTCTGCCAGCTCCTCCGGCGGGATGTACTCAGTCCGCTCGCCACGAACCAGCAGCCGGTGGGTGTTGATGGCATAGGGTGTGCAGGTAACAAGGGTACAGTAATCCTTTCCTTCCACGATCCCGATGTCCTGGGTTTCCTCCGGAAGCACAACCTTGATCTGGTCTACCTTGTAAGCAAGCACCTCATCCAATACATGGAGATAGAACACATCGCCCTCCTCCAGCTTGTCCAGATCCGTGAACAAAACCGCACTGGGCAGTCCACGATGACCGGTCAGCACGGAATGGGTGCTTGTACCGCCGATCGGATAGGAGGACTCCGCCAGATGACCGACGCCCTTCTGCAACACATCTTCACCGGTTCCACTGTATATAGGAAGATATACGTCAATTTTCGGAATTTCGATAAAACCAATGCTCTCGCCCACATCCACCAGATCGAGGTAGCTGATTCCATCCTCTCCCTGCGTGGCACTGGCTTCCACCGCTGCATTGAGCTGTTCATTATATTTCCGGACTGCTTCCTTGGCAGCGTCGATCTGCTCCTGATCCATCTCTGCAACCTGCTCATCATAGGCGGCAATCGCCTGACTTGCATGGGACTGAGCGATCAGGTTGCTGACAAAGGGATACAGGGTCAGACACAGACCTGAAAAAAACAATATCGCGATAAACCAGGCTCTTTTTTTATCCATGGCAGTAACCTCCGGACATTTTATAAGGAAAGGCACAGATCAAAGGCCTGCGGCAGCCGCCGCTTTTGCATTTTCTCTGCGCCGTTTTTTCGTGGACATCCAAGGGCACGGGAGAGCGCCCGGATGTCCTTTTCAGGAAGGGAATGGGAAAACACAACACGGAAAAGAAAATCCCAAATTTTTCTTTCCCGATTACCGCAGCCGCAGCCGGTTTCTAAGACCGACGGCGATCACCGCAGTATCGCTCCGTTCAGGGGGAAAGGGGGTTCTGAAGGAGCGATGCACAGGGCGGGACGTGACCCCCGTCCTGTGCCGGTATCTGTTCTCGCGCACACGAAACGCGATACAGACCCGTTGCTGATAAAATTGCAGCTGTACTTCACAACAGCTTCGCAACATCCATAAAAGAGATAACAAAAAGGTTATCTGTCTGAATTACTCTGCTTTTTTCTTCTTGCCGGTGATCAGCAGGATCACTGCTGCTGCCATCATGGCAATACCAGCGAAGGTAAATACGAAGGTACCGATACCACCGGTGGTGGGAAGGGTGAAGCCTTTGCTGTTCTTGACAGTGGTTGTAAATACACCAGCGTCTGTCGTTCCATTCGTTATAGTAGTTGTTGTCGTTGTTTTTCCACCCTTTGTTTCAGTTTTCGTAGTTGATGTTAAGCTATATGACGTCTCAATATTAACTTCAACCGGTGCTTTTAACAGGTTATAGCCATCATTTGTCTTTGTCTCAACAAGATAATAAGTACCTTTAGCAAGGCCGGATACAAAGATTTCACCATTGTCATCTGTCATTAAAGCGGCGGATTTGTTTACTTTTTCAAATCTTCCAGTTAATCCTTTTACAGGATTCACTAATCCAGTGGTGTCACTATCTTTCAATTTTCTGTAGAGATCAAAGGTTACTCCCTGCAACTTCTTCGTATTATCAGTTGCATCTACTTTTTCTACAGCAATCTTAAATGTATAAATAATTATCTCATCTGTGATTTCGTCTGTTCCAGGAGTTCCAGTCTCAGTATCCGGGAGAATTTTATTGGAGTATTCCAATTTAATTTTGTTGTCATTACGATCAGCACCACCAGCTCCTACAACTGCACCTTCATCTAATGTCATATTAAAGGCGATGTAGATTTTGCTTCCTGCATAGGTTGCCAGCTCAGTATCATTGGGGTTAAATGCGATTTTCCAGCCGCTACCCGCCGCAGTTCCTGTATAAGTATCCAAAATCGGACTGCTTAAATCTGGATCCGAGTAAATTTTTAATGAACCATCTACATATGTCTGATGTGCAGGTGTATCCGTTAAGGTAAAGGTTTTCAGCTCTGCAATATTCTCTGGAATGTCTACTGTTACTCTGTAAGGAATTGTATCACCAACATTGTAGTCCGAATTATTTTTCCAAGTGCCACTCGTTCTGTCTTTTACTTCCTTTTTTACATCAGGTTTGTAGTTTGTAACCGAAATCGGATGTTGGGTTGTATCCACTTTTTTGCCGTCTATAAGAATAGAGCCTGCTGTATATTCATTTCCATCTGAATCTGTACCCTTTTCTTTAGCTACTGTAAATTTATATTCCGTCTTCAGATCTGCAATATAACCTGTATTGTCAGGAACTTTTACCTCTACAAATCTGTAGTCTCCAGGTGCCAAATCTTCAACAGTGATTTTTCCATCTGTTCCTGTTGTTAATCCAATATCTACACCTTTATTATTTTTAGTAACCTGTGTCCATGTTGTACCATCAGCGCTCTTTACTTCCAGCTTAAACTGAACACCCGTTAAAGTCGTTTCAGGATTTGATCCAATTTTCCCCTGTTTCTGTAAGGTAACGCCACCGTATGTACTTTTATTTTTCGGATACACATGTACATCATACAGCCAATCATCTTCATCTGCATTTGTCATAGGAACAGACACCAGAAAATCTCCTACTTTTCCTGTAATCTGGGCAGGAGCCTCTGTTTCCTGAACCAAATATAAACCCAAAGATAAGTTATTGAATTTTGCTTCTCCGTTTTCATCAGTAATCTGTACTATAGGGGTGCCGATCGAAGTCATTGTTTTTGCTTGTTCTACCGTCGGAAATGCTTTTGCATCTGTCCCATAATAATCATTTAATTCTGCAATTTTAGTGATTTTAAATGTTACACCAGCTAACGGCTCCGCGCCTGTCGGAGGAGTTTGATTATCTGCACCAGTTCCTGTTCCCCCATCTGTTCCATTGTATTCATACTTATGAATCGTAATCGAACCTGTTTTATTCACATCAAAATCAATCGTCGGCATTTTGGTCGTGCCAGCCGCACCAGCCGTGGCGTCAGCCGCAAATGCCGTCATTGTCATCATTGACAATGTCATCGCCAGGGTCAGGAGCCCTGTCAGAAGCTTTTTCATTCTCTTCATTATTTCCATTCTCCTTTTTTTATCCGGCTGTCCTTTTGTGTTTGGGACAGCCGAATTATTTTTACTTCTCCTGCTTTGTACGTTTTGCTCCGTACTTTGTTTCTAAGGTTTTCGCCTTATTCAGCTGCCGGACATAAGCCCCTGCTCCAACAGCCTGTGTTTCATACCTCCGGGGGTATTATCTCTTCTTCCGAAGCTTATCGTCCCCCTTTCTGCATTGCAGCGTGAAGTATGTACCCATAAGGATTGCCTGCGCCATCAGCGCAATGCCGCCCATAGTAACCAATCCAAACCCTGATCCTCCTGTTGCAGGAAGGATCAGCTGCTTTGTGTTGTAGATGGTGAGGGGGATTACCTTTTCTTCCTCTAGAGATATGTCCTTCCAAGATGTTTCCTTCTCCATCTTCCATGTCACATGATTTGAAGCATCAATCTGAATTAAGATCGAATCACCCAGCAGATTGTAGCCCTCTGCAGCCTTTGTTTCTATCAGTCTGTAGGTTCCCTGACCGAGTTTTGTAAAGGTGGCAATGCCATCAACCGTTGTTTGTGGATCACCGACTAGTTCAAACCCCGTTCCATCCGGATTCTTCTTCTCCAGCTTAAACTGTACATCGGAAAGCAAATCTCCCGTTGTGTTTTTACCCCTTTTCGTAATTTTCAGGTTCAGCTCTTCCAAATAGGTATTGGTCACTGTCATATTCACCGTCGGCTGCTTGCCATCGGCAGTTGCAAACGCTGCAAGTTCAATGCCTGTTTTTGTCGGATCTGTTGCTGTTGTTGTGGTCGGATCTGCCGTGGAACCTGTTGTTTTGCCTGTCGAAGCATCCATGGAATAGGTCACTCGATAGGTTTTTCCACCCACAGTGTATGTCCCGTCGGAAGCAATCTCGTTTCCTTCAGCATCCACTTCCATAACCCGATAGATCCACTGGACTTTAGGGTCTGCTGCGCTGTTCACATATTGTTCCAGATTCGTAAAGGTATAAGACCAGCCACTATAATTGGGCGTCATTTCAACCCAATTTTTCCCTGAGATATTGCCGGAATAGTCAACCACTTTCCAATTAGCAGCTTCTTGACCGCTCTCTTTTCTCTGCAGCTGCAGGTAAATACTCTTCGGAAGCTGGCTCAGATCCGTAATCTCAGTGCCACCTGTCTTTTCCCATTTTTTGGTTACAGCGATGTTTCCGGTCGGTTTGTTATTATTTTGAAATTCTACAACAGGATTTGTTGCATCCGCTGTAATGGTTCCGTTTACGGAGCCTTTATCTACTTTAAAGGATGTATCATCTTTAAATTTTGTTCCATCGTTACTGATCAAAACCTTCTTCAGGGTAGTTCCATCTGTCGGTTTTACTTCTGTAATCTCATAATCTGTTCCGATGGGAATTCCTGAAATCTTATGGAATCTTCCCTCCTTTAAGGTAAAGGTTGTCGTAATGGAATCTCCTTTTTCCAGGGACATTCCTGCGACATTTGTAAATTTAACCTGAAAAGTATAGGTTCCTTTCAGCTCATCTGAATCCACTGTCCTTTCCTTTTTGATCGTAAGGGAACCAACCTTGACTTTATTAACAAATACCGCTTTTAATTTTGTAACACCGGTTTCATTATCCGGATTATCGTAGGAACGGAACACGATGGTATCCTCGGTTTGACCTTGATTTGCCCATTGCGTCAAAGTATATCCGGTGTTTTTATTCTCCGGCGTACATACCTCTTTTCTGCCATCCTTGATCTGCGTTCCGGGTACGTTGGAAACCGGTTGCCCAGATGTAATCGTTACCTTGTCCCCTCCTTTGGTTACCTGACCTACTGCATGTCCGTTTTCATATAAACTCCAGCTTGTCTTAAATGCAGGAGAATCTATCTCCTCCTTCACGGAAATGTAGCTGCCGCGGCGGAACTGATTTCGGAAGGTTGCCGTCTGACCATCCGCCAGTACAAAGGTTCCATCTTCTCTAATCACGCCGGTATCTGTACTGTAGGAATTGCTCAGAGAATAAACTGCGCCCTCTGGCTTCTCCAGTTTTCCGGATTTAGCAGAAACATAATCCGGGATCTGACTCTGATCCACCTCAAATCCGATATGCTGCGTTACCTGCACGCCGGAACGGAATACAAAGTCATCCAGATATATGTCTCTGGGATAGCTGTAATTAAATTTGATGGATGTTATCTGGTTATAATCAAAACCATCTGCTCCATTTAATTTGCTTAAGTCAACCGTCAGGGTATTCCATGCTTTTCCCTTAAGAGTTGTGTTTCCGTATAGCTTTCCGGATAACCAGTCTCCTGTCTTATTCCCTTTTGCATCCACCAGCTCCAGATAAATACATTTCGCCGTTGGAGTGTCCTCATAATCATAATACAGCTTGAAATCCAGATACTTTTTCGTCGTTGACGCATTTAGAGATCCGGTTGATCGATATGGGATAATACCAAATCTCGACTCTATGTGCTCTCCGTCCGTATCCTCTAACTGCGCATGCCAGTGTGCAACACCGTTTTGACTTTGATAGTTTCCTACCCATTCAAATGTATTATCCGGGCTACTCGTCAATTCTGGTGAATTGCTGTCAAATTCGTTAAATATCCGTTTTTCTACCGTTGCGTCGCTTTCTACGCCTTTTGTTCCATAGTGTGTCGCCTGATTTTGGATCGTAAAGGGGAATACAGAAGCATCCTCAAAGGAATCGGCAAACAGGGCATTTACGTCACTTTTATCTACCTGTTTTTCTACTGCAAACTCGTTATCATCCGGGAAGTTGAAGGCAATCATCATATTAGATTCCCACATACCGCGTTCCATATAGAACATGGTAAGGGTATGCTCGGCTTCGTTGCTGCCATTCAATTCAAATTTTGTTGTTTTTTTGCCTCCTTCTCCTGTTCCTGCTTCTCCTGCCGCACTTTTCTTTACCTTACTTACTTTTGCCTCCAGATTTTTAAAGTCCAGCGTTCCTGTTACCTTTCCATGGGCTCCGCCAACATCCAGTGCCAGTTTTCCATCAATAAATACCCATACATCATCATCTCCGGAAAACGCAAAGGTAATCGGCACTGGTTGTTTGTCTTCTCCCAGAACCGTTCCATCCTTTGTCAGGCGGAATTTAATCTCTAATTTTGTACCAAATCCATAGTTGTAATTCTTTCCGCTTTCCGCAGTAGTGCCTTCGTTAAAGGGGAAAAAACCATACGTTGTTGATACTCCATCATTTCCACCAGTAGTTCCGGTGCTGTTTACATTTTTCGCCCAACCCTGGTTCCCTGTATCTTTCAGGTAATATTCTTCGGTGGATGGATCCTTTTGCATCGCAAGTGTCGTTTTGCTGCTGTCAAACCACCAATAGTCTACTCCATTTCTATCCTTTTCCTTTTTAAACGGGAATGATACATTATGATAGACCTTACCCAGTACCGCATTTTTGCTGTTCTTTCCAAGCAAAAACGCTTCGTCAAAATGGGGCTCTGGACTCTCGCCGTTTGCAGTCATCAGCGTTCCATTGGAAAGTGCCGCATTTACAAGTCCCTGTGCTGCATATGCATATTTCTCCCGATTTCCATCCGCATCAATAGAAGAGTTGTTTGTGGAAAAGAATTTGTTATCGTTATCACTTCCGAATAGCTTCAGTGTGTTATTGATGTAACTAAACGGACAATCCCAAAAACTTGGTTGAAAATGCCCTGTATAGATTGGAATAGAAACCTGATTCTTTTCATAATAATCACTCAATGCCTGATCAAACTGTCGAAATGTGACCCAGTTGCGATGAGACATTCCATTCTCACCCGGATAGGAATCCCGATTATTACCGTTCAATTCATAATCCGTGTAGTAGTCATAGAAGGTGGAATCTACATACAGGGTATCCTTCTCTATCGGCGAAGGTTTCTCCTGAATATTAACTACATCGCTGTTCTTATACTTCTCTGCATCCCGAACCGTATATGCTTCAGCCCAGTAACCGCCCCTATATTCACCAGCACTGTATGCCGCAGTATCACCGGCGTCTGCATAGAAGCAGGGTTTCCCTCCGCACGCATTCGTATTCGGAATCGTCAGAATGTCTGTTCTTATGCCGAACAAATTACCAGTCCGGTCATCCTTACCTTGCAATTTCTCAGCAGAGAAAATAATTTTATCAATTCCATCCTCTTCCGGAATACGCACATACCACACATCGTTCCAGGTCTGTCCATCCTTTTTGTGGGACTTTGCTCTTATCATTTCTCCAGACCGGTACTTCGTAGTGGTTGTGCTCCATGCGTAAAAATAAACCTTCGCATTGTCACTTGCCGGGATGGAATTTTGTCCACCATTTCCCCCATCCGGCGTATTCAGCTTTGAATAGGTTGCATCAAAATAGATCTTATTTCCGTATCCATAATCGCCTGTGACATTTGCTATGTTGTCCATCACCTGAAGCAGATTACAGTCCAGATCTGTCCAGAAGAAATGATAGATATTACCCTTGGGATTCTTTACTGTCAAAACAGTCTGCTGGGTTGTGCCGTCGTCCGTAAACGTATAGCTATACAAACTATCTTTAAACTTTGAATCTGGTTTCAGCTCCGTCCCTGTTTCTGATCCAATCTGCAGGGTTACCTTCTGGCTTTCCTCTTCTTTGCCTACCGGAAAATGCTGATTATCAAAATAGAGGGTTTTGTCTTTCAGACTCTCATTACCCGGTGTTGTGCCCCAGCCGCTTATAGTAGTTGTTGTACCATCGTCGTTCTGCAGCTCGGTAGCTCCATACAGGAAGGTATCCACAGAACCAGCTTTATAGGTTACGGAAACTGCGTCAGCATCTGCATTGGTACTGTCTTCCCCGAAATAGTAAATCTCTCCCAGCTTATTTCCGGATCCACCGGATCCATCTGTAAACTTCACATAGGGGTTTGTTTCAATTTTCGCCTTTTCCAGTTCTACTGTATAAAGATTCGGAAAATCATCAACGCTATTCATCTTAACTATTGTGGTTTTTCCCTCTGAGAAGCTGCTGTCTAACGAATAGACTACCTTTACCGGGGTTGTAACCTTACCCGTAAAGTCATAGAAATATAAAGGCATCTTGTTTGCAATTTCTGCTGTGATGTCTTTGAGGGCGTAGACCTCTTGATTCTCTATTATTATTGCGTTTCCACTTCCATCTTTTGCTTGACCTCCACTTGCAAACACCTTTCCACCAGCTTGCGAATAAACCACATCTGTCAAAACCGTTCTGTAATAAGAATTTTTGTTAATTCCATCGCTACCGTTCCAGTCAGCTTTATAGACAAATGCAAATTTATTATTTTTGCCATCAATTTTCCATCTCCAATAGGATTTGCCATAAACCTCGACTTTTTGTCCCGGATGAAATTGTCCTTTATCCTCTTCTCTAAAAAGATATATCTGACTTGCTGCACTCCAATCCGCATTGGGATTCAAATCCATCCCCGTCGTATCAAGATATACATAGTTAGAATCCAGTCCTCCTGCTGCCTTTCTGAATCCAACCTTCGCCACACGGCTGGCTTTTCTCATTTCGCCGCCCATGTCGTACAGGCTTCCGTCCTGCTGGATTTCTTCTGTTGCTTCCTTTTCAACAGCTTCCTTGGAAGGAGCTTGCTCTTTACTGCTCTCCTCTGTGCCGGTTTCTGCTTCGGTCTGTTTGGTCTCTTCCTCTGTCTGTTTGCTTTCCGATGCAGTTTCTCCGTTGTTTTCTTCTGTATTTTCCTGTTTGAATCCTTCTGTGGCAGGCTCGGTTCCCCGTTCCAGGGTTTCTACGGTTTTCGTCTCAACCGTTTCGCTCAGCACCTCCAGGTGAAAAAAATGAGTCTCGCACCTCGCTTCCTGCTCCCAGGCAGCTTCTGCTGTCGGATCGCTGTCCGGAGTGTTTCCTTCGGAGCCTGCAGCATCCTTTTCTGTTTCCGGTGTAGAGGGCACATTGTTTTCCGTTTCGTAGCTTGTCTCTGTGCCGGTCTCTGTTTCCGGTTTGAAATCTGCTTTGGTCTCGGTTTCTACTGTGGTATGTGTTTCTGCAGCAGTTTCCGTCTGGGGTCTGCTTTCTGTTTCAGACTCGTTTTCTGTCTTCGTCTGTGTTTCGGTTTCTGTCTGTGTTTCGGTCTCGGTCTGGGTCTCGGTTTCCGTTTCCGTCTCGGTCTCTGTTTCCGTCTCGGTTTCTGTTTCGATTCTTTCGATGGTCATCTGATAGCAGGGTGCTGCCAGACTGTTCCAGTCAATTTCAATGACATCTGTTTGGATGGCTGCATCAAAGGAGGTGCCCAGGAAAAACTGCACATGGTCATATGCCTGATCCAGGGTGTACTGGTAAATATCCTCGCCTTTGGAGGATGCAATCATCCGAACCGGCTCTGCAGAAAGCTCCTGTCTGCCGCCCTCCTGCTCTGTCCAGGCGTAAAGGGATACGCCCGACTTTAAGAACTCCGGATCCTCTTTGATCTTCGATGCATCGAAATAAATCATATAATGAAGGTTTAACCAGCTGCCTGTGGATTCTTCTCCATCCACCTTCTCCAGTACAAAGCAGGGATCCTGGAAGTCCCATTCCGTATAAACCGGTGTGGTCGCTTCTGTATAATCCCATCCATCTGTCCCGGCCATAAATGCAATATATTCATAAGGTCTGTCCAGACAGTATTCGTAAATTCCATCGCCCTTATCAGAGGGCTTCATTTCAACCGGTGCGTCCGCTGCACTGTCTTCTTCCGAATCATATGCATAGACGCTGACGCCGTTCTTACAGAACGCACTGTACTGGCTTCCATCAAAATATACGGTATACAATCCGTAAAAGCTGCCTGTCCCGGTCAGGTCTTCTCCCTGAAGCCGGTAGCAGGGTGCCTGTAAGGACCAGTCTATCGTAAGCTCCCCTGTGGTGTTTTTGTTTTCTTTTTTCTGTCCCTGGCAAAATACAACATGCTGATATTTCCGGGTCAGACCCAGCTGCCAGATCTCCTGCTGTCCCTCTGCCTTTTCCAGCTTTACCGGTTCTGCTGCTTCTGCCTCTGCTGCATCGTCATAAGCGTATGCATAGATTCCTTTGGATGCCAATGCCTCTGCCGTGCTGCTTCCTGAAAGATCCAGGTATACGGCATATGGAGTTTCTTCCTTCGCTTTCACTCTGTTTCCTTCTGCAAACATGCCAGTTCCCGATACCATTTCCAGTATCAAAAGTAAGCTCAGAAAAAAGCTGACAGATCTTCTTATCTTTTTCCGTTTCTCCGGTGATATTGTCGCTTTCCACATACCGATTTTCCTTTCCCCCTGTTTTGTTCCTTCTGTTTCACAATGGTTTTTATGCCACATTTTCACTTTAGTTAAATTGTAGGATTTTTTTTGTGCAAAAGCAATACCATTGGCATATTGAATATTTCAGATTTATATTAAAAATTTAAGAACTTTTCGTAAATATCATTATTAAATGTATATATGTCCGTTTTATCAATCATTTTTTTGTATTTCATATATTTCCTATCATCCTAACATGTTAAAAATAATGTTTCTAGTATTGCATATAACGTTTTTATATTGTTTTCAGGGATTTTGTGAATTTTGCTATACCTGCATTTCCTGCCGCTGACAGTCTGCATAACTGTGCTGCGTGATACAACTGTTGGTGCTCCGGTTTTTCTGACAAAGAACGGACGCGGCAGATATGCAATTCTCGATATGCAGGATTTTGAAAAGACACAGGCAACCATCCGACTGATGAACGAGCTTGCAAAAGGCCGGTCAGAGAATCTTTCCCTGACCGGCCTTGCTCAATCTTATTCTTTGACAAACAACTCGTAATCATTCCACGCCATTTGGTGAAAAGGGATCCTCATAGATTGCATACACACCCGGGCGGCAGAGCTGTCCGGAGCCGTTGACCGCGGAGCGCACGCCGTCGATGGCCGGGTCGGAATAGGTGCAGAACCATTTTTCCATCCTGCCCTTTAATTGGGTTACCAGTTTTTTATATTCCGGTAAACCGTACAGATTCTTCTCTTCTCCCGGATCGTCCACGAGGTGATACAGTTCGTGTTTTCCATAGGGATAACGGTGTACATATTTCCATTCTTTCGTCCGGATCATGCGGACAGGCCCGTATTCGTCAAAGATCACAACCTCGTGGCGGTGCTCCTTCTGCTCACCTCCTAAAAGCTCTGTAAAGCTTCTTCCGGGAAGTCCCGCAGGCTGCCTGTCTGATAGTCCCGTCAGCTCCAGGATCGTCGGGAGAAGATCGCAGGCGCTTATCATTTCGCTGCAGACGGTATTGGCAGGAATGTGCCCCGGCCAGGAAATCAGAAACGGCACCTTCACTGCGGAATCATACATATTCATCGGGAATGTCCCGTTGCCCTTTCCCCAGACGCCGTGCTGTCCCATGCTCATTCCATTGTCCGCTGTAAAGAGGATTACGGTATTGTCCGCCAGCCCCTGTTCTTCTACTGCATCCAGCAGTCTGCCGATCTGTTCATCCATCGCACTGATCGCCGCAAAATAGCCCCGCAGATTTTCTTCCCTCTTACCGGTTCCATATACCGCGCCGGTGCGCAGATCGGGATGATCCGGCACGTTGGGAATGCTGGGAAACGTGCAGCCATCGTAGTAATCGATCCACTTTGCAGGATGGTGCTCCTTTTCCCAGGGAGAATGGGGTGCAGTATAGTGGACAGACAAATAAAACGGGTCGTCCCCTTCGCCCAGCTCTTTTAAATATTCCAGTGCACGATCCGTGATCAGATCTGTCACATATTCCCCATGATGCACGGTGATTTCTCCATGGTCCACCATGTCCGGGTGGTAATAACAGCAGCCGCCCATGCCGATGGTGTACCACTCCTGAAAGCCCTGCTGTGGTTCGATGCTGTTACCCAGGTGCCATTTTCCGGAGAGTGCACAGTGATAGCCGTTCTGCGCCAGAATGTCCGTGTAGGTGGGCTGTCCTTCCAGATAGGAAATCGGCTTCCGTTCCTGCTTATAGCCCTCGAAATAAGGATTTTCCTTTCCCTGGGCGGCAAATTTCTCGCCGTCTAAGTTTCCGCTTCTGAGCCAATCCTGTACGCCGTGAGCGGAAGGCATTTTCCCGGTCAGAATGGATGCCCTCGCCGGAGAGCACACCGGCGAGGCACAGAAGAAGCTGTCAAACCGCATTCCCTGTTCTGCAATTCTGTCCAGGTTGGGCGTATAAAGCTCCGGTGTCCCGGCGCAGTGCATCGCCCAGGGGCCCTGATCGTCTGCCAGAATCATGATAATATTCGGTTTTTTCTCTGTTTTTTCCATATCATTAGATTTTCCTTTTTACTGCTTTGCTTTTGTTTTCTGATACTCTGCATTGACTGCCTCAAGGATCTCTTCACCGCCCTGACTTCTCCAGGACTTGCTCAGCTGCTCTACACCCTCTTCGATGGAAAGCTTACCCTGCAGCATATCCGAAAAGTACTGGGTGTAAATATCGTCCACTGCGGCGCCGTTTTCGATCTCAACCTGCGTTTTCTGCTTAATCAGGTTCGGAACCTGGCACTGGGTCGCAAGATCAACGGTATGCAGCGCACGTTCCCGGTTCGGATCGGTTACAGGGATGTAGTTGCTCTCCAGAGGCCAGTAGAAGGAGCCCCACGCCAGCGCGTGCGCCCAGCCATTGGGCGAGAAAGCATCCTTTGCACGCTCTTCTTCGTTGAAGACGATTTCGTCGCCATCCTTGGTGTAATGAATACCTTCGATACCAAGACGCAGCAGGTTATTTCCTTCCTCCGAAACCATGAAGTCCACAAATGCTGCCGCTTTGTCAGGGTTCTTGCAGGCTGCGGTGATACAGGTCATCATACCGCTCTTGCCCTGCTTGCTTAAGCCTCTCGCGCCGTCCGGACCTGCGGGGGAAAGATCATAGCAGATCGAAGCGTCCGGGAACAGCTCTCTGACGCTGTTTTCATGACGGGTCACATGACGGAACAGGGGTGCAGGCATCATGCCGGCTTTGCCCTGATAGAACTTTTCTTCTTTTTTAGACATATCATTCAACATCAGCTCCGGATCGATCGTACCTGCATCCCACAGCTCTTTGATGTAGGTCATGCCCTTTACAAACGCAGGATCTTCAAAAACGGGGATTACCTGATCGTTTTCATCCAGCGAATAGTCCGCATAGGGTAGTCCGTATGCGAAAAATACCCAGTCAAACTGTCCCGGCTTTTCTGCCGTGTAGCCGTATGTATTGTTCTGTCCGTCGCCGTCCGGATCGTCGTTTGTGAAAGCGAGCATGACGTCTTTCATTTCATCCAACGTCTGCGGATAGGACAATCCCAAATTATCCAGCCAGTCCTGACGCATCACGATCAGGGTATTGGCCACACTGTACTGTGCAATAAACGGCATGCCGTAATATTTTCCATTTTGTGCCGACCACTCGTAATTTTCCAGCCATGCCTTCATGCTCGGGAAGGAATCCATGTAATCATTCAACGGAATAACCATTCCATCATCAATCCACTGCTGGGTTGCGCTCGTCCCGTATGCACCAGTTACCACATCCGGGAAATCGCCGGACGCCATCGCAACGTTGACCTTTTCCGTATTGGCTTCCGGAACGATTTCAACCGTCAGGTCTATGCCGAGTTTTTCGTTGATCGCTTCAATAATGCGGTCGTTATCCTGAATTGCTTCTGCCGCAGCGTCGCCGGTCGTCAGCCAACGGATCGGAACCCGCTCTGCAGAATCCGCAGTGTTCTGACCACCCGAAGCGCTGTTGCCGCAGCCTGCTGCCAGAATCGTTGTCGCTGCCATCGCTGTTGCCAGAAATGCACACTTACTTCTTTTTCTCATTTTGTTCCCTCTTTCTTTCCCTTTTATATTTTACCCCTTCACTGCGCCTGCCGTCATCCCTGCTGTGAAATATTTTTGGAAAAACGGATACGCGCACATGATCGGAATAATTGCCAGCATCACAGCCGCCATCTTCATCGGCTGTCCTAATAAAAACAGGCTTTCTCCGCCGCTGGAATATGCTGCGTCATTCTGAAACAGCATCGACCGTAAAAACAGCTGCAGCGGCCATGCTTCTTTCTTATTGATATACATAATCGCCGAGAAAAAGTCGTTCCAGTGATCGACTGCATAAAACAGCGTCACCGTCGTCAGCGCCGGTTTGGAAATCGGAAGCATGATCCTAAACAATACGCCGATCTCCGTACATCCGTCCAAAAGCGCCGCTTCCTCCAGCTCCATCGGAAGCTCCAAAAAGAAGTTTCTTAAAATAATCAGGTTGTAGGTGTTGACCGCCGACGGCAGGATCATCGCCCACAGCGAATTCATCAGATGCAGATCCTTTACAACGATGTAGGTCGGAATAATTCCGCCGGTAAACATCATCGTAAACACTGCCAGAAACATGAAGAACCGCTGTCCCTTTAAATCCTTTTTCGACAGCACATACGCCGCCATCGTCGTAATCAGCATGTTGATCAGTGTGCCGACAACCGTGATAAAAATCGAGTTCGCATACGATCTCCACAGATCGAAGCTTTTTAACATATAGGCATAGCCTTCAAACGACCATTCGTCCGGCCATAAATGGATGTTCGTCGCCAGATAGCTTTTCAGCGAGGAAAACGAAACAACCAGGCAGTCCCAGAACGGGTAAAAGGTTGTCAGCCCCAGCAGAATCAGAAAAATCAGATTTACTGTGTCAAAAATCCTGCTGCCGACAGAAACCTTGATTTTTTTCGGCTTTTCCCTGCTCATCAGTAAATTCCCTCCTCTCCTGCCATGCGTGCTGTCTTGTTTGCAATGACAACCAGTGCAAAATTGATCACGGATTTAAACAAGCCGACCGCTGTCGCCAGCTCAAATTTGCCTTCCTGCAAGCCCATCCGGTATACATAGGTATCGATGATATCCGCCGTCCCGTATACGCCTGGATGATACAATACGAAAATCTGTTCAAAGCCCGCCTGCATCAGTCCGCCGATTCTCGTAATCAGCACAACGATAATAATAGAACGGATACACGGCAATGTGATATGTAACAGCTTCTGCCACCGGTTCGCCCCGTCCACGGTCGCCGCCTCGTACAGCTGCGGATCGATTCCGGTGATCGCCGCCAGATAGATAATCGTGTTCCAGCCGAACGTTTTCCAGATCATCGAAACGACCATCGTGCCGACGAAATACTTTTCATCTGTCAAAAATCCGATCGGTGCAAAGCCGAGCGCCTTGATGACGCCGTTGACAATACCCGAATCCATCGATAACAGGCTTGTCAGAATACCGCCCAGAACGACCCAGGAAATAAAATTCGGAATGTAAATCGCTGTCTGGATGACCCGTTTTACCTTTCCAAGCCGCAGCTCATTTAAAAGCAGCGCAATGATAATCGGAAACGGAAATCCGAAAATCAGTCGGATCAGGCTGATCCGGATCGTGTTCCAGAAAACGGAATAAAACTTTTCCATTCCAAACAGCTTTTGGAACATTTCCGTCCCCGCCCACGGACTTTTCCAGATTCCAAGCATCGGATTGAAATCCTTGAATGCAATTGTTACGCCGTACATCGGAACGTAACAGAAAATGATGTAATACAGAATCGCCGGAAGCAGCATCAGATACAGATATTTATGCTTCCAGAAATACAGTGCTGCCTTCTGCAGGCCCCCCTGCTGTCGGCCCTTTGAAAGTGCTGCGGTTTTTTCCCTCTTTCCCGTCATGTACCTTCCTCCCTCTCTTTTTTTCTGAAACAGTCCTGTTCCGTAAATGCTGCCCGCCTGGTGGCTGCAGCCCCTTTGCGTTTTTTTGTTTCCGTTTCTGAGATCATTATATAAAAACACAGCTCTGTTAAAAATTAAAAAATCCGACCTGCTTTGTTATATTTATAACAATTTCAAAAAAGCTTTGATCTATCACTCATTTATTGACTTTTTGCATTTTTTTGACTCTATTTTCTGCAGATTCATCGGATTTTTGCTATCCACTTTTGTACTCTCTTTCTTTTGCTTTGTGCATTTTTTCGGTATAATAGGGTCAGAACCACTCAAAGGGAGGCAATTGTTTTGGTATCATTCGATCGTTCCATGCAAAAGAAAAAACTGAAAAATATCATTCGCTCGAGACATTTTTCTTCCTGTTTTTTTATCCTGGCACTGTTGTCCACGATCCTGTTTTTTGTTTCCACGCTCTTAAGCATCTGGCAGAACAGTCTGCAGTTAAAGGAGCAGCTGGAAGCGAAGGCAGACGCTGCCTATTCCAATATGGAAAATACTTTTTCCGTTATGAAGGTAGGCTCTGTTTTTATCGCAAAGCTTGCCTCCGTAAACCACATCCTCGTTTCACCGGATCCTACCATCGATTATTTTTCCCGTATGATCAGTGATATTTCTCCTTACACACAGCTGTACTCCTTTGAAACGATCTGCCTGTATTTTGACCGCAGTGAACGGGTTTTCGATTCCAGCGGAGGCATGTACACCTACAGTGATTTTTATAACCCGGATTTTCTCCAGATCCTTTCGGAAATGGACACGGAGGAGGCCTGGGTTGTAAACATTCCTTATGAGCGCTACTACAGCCCGCGTCCTGCTGTACCGGTTGTGGTCTATGCCCACAGTCTGCCTTTGTATTCCTCCAATCCGAAGGGCTATATCACAATTTCCTATGCCATGCGGGAGCTGCGCAGGGATGCTGCTGCCCTTCTTTCCGACAACGACAACAGCTATCATGCTGTCGTTACCTTTTGCGATCAGCTTATCTATGCCACGGATGCAGCTCTGTACGAGCGCTGGGATTCTTCTCTGTCCGCTGATGAAAATGAAGCCCTGCTTTTTCCCGATTATAATGCCTATCCTGCCGTTCAGAACTCCAATACGCTGCAGTGTACCTACTATGTGTCCACCACAGAGCAGTTCAAAGCAGTTACTCCCTTTCTTTTAAGACGTTTTTGCGAATACTTTTTTATACTATTCTGTTGCTTTTTACTTTCTGCTATCTGCAGCATGGTTTTGTTAAAACCCGTGGATGACATTATGGAAAAACTCGGCATCACGCCCTACACCCTCGGTCTGTCCGACGATCATGATGAATTTTTCCGCTTAAACTCTGCCCTGGACAGTCTGACTGCCCAGGTCTCAGAGGTGCATTCCGTCCTGCACGAAAAGGAACAGCTCGTCCGGGAGCGTCTGCTGCTTGGTATCCTCCATGCCTCTGTCGATGTCACTGCCCTGCCTCAGGAATATACGAAATACGGTCTGGTCTTTCCGTATCGCTTCTTTTCCCTGATCCTCATCCACATGCCTTCCCTCGAAATCATGGAGGATTTCACAAAAAAAGAGCAGCTGCGCCTCGTTGTCCTCTCCAGCGCTTCGGAGGCATTTTCCGTCCTCGGCAGAGCCTACGGCATCCATACAAATGGGCAGAATATCGGCATCTTGCTCAATACCTCCATCGCAGAAGCAGAGCTGACGGCAGAATTAAAGCGCCTCTGCAGCGCTATTTCCCAACGCATGCAGCAGACGCTTTCCATTGATCCATTCTTTTCAATTGTATTATGTGAGCAGACATCGCCCTCCTACCAGAAATCCTGGCAGCTGGCCCGCAGAAACCTTTTGTTCACTTCTCCGGAAACAGAGGATTTTATAATCATCGGTCATCAGGAGGATCTGACCTCGTCCCTGGATCCCAACCTGTCCATCCAGCTTTCCCGTGCGCTGATCGACCGCGACCAGACGGTTGCCCGCAAAATCGCCGACAGCTTTTTTTCCCGCTATCTGGAAACAGCAAACACCCAGGAAGCCCGGAAGCTTACAACGATCCTCCTGTGCGAGGTCTATGTGGCGCTGCTTGATTTCGGGGATGACATTCCGGACACCCAGCTGAGCCCTTACCTCAAAAAGCTGGAAAATGCTGCGGATCCTTCCGAATGCAGCCGCATCTTCTTTTCCTGCATCCAGGGACTTTTAAATGCCAAAACAAAAACCTCCATGGAAGCCCACACTTATATCTGCCAGGCAATTTCCTATATCCAGCAGCACTACAGGGAGGAGCTTTCCGTCCCTCAGATCGCGGACGTCGTCAGCTTAAACCCGGTCTATCTTTCCAGGCTCTTCAAGCTCGACACCGGAAAAACGCTCTCCGAGTACTTAAACTGCTACCGCACGGAATGTTCCCTCGCGCTGCTGACCGACACTGCTGATACGATCCAGTCGATCAGCCAGAAAGTCGGCTACTCCGACGTCCGGAGCTATATCCGGTTCTTTAAGAAATATTATGACGTGACACCCAGTGAGTACAGAAGGGGAGCGGTTGGAAAATGATTCCAGGCAAGTCATTGCTGTAAATAATCTTTGATTTTTGCCACGAAAATGCCAAAGCTGCCGCACAGTGAACCTTTGACGGCAGAGCTGTCCGGAGCCGTTGACAGCGGAGCGCACGCCGTCGATCGCCGGATCGGAAAAACGCTCTCCGCATACTTCTTGACAGAACAAGCCGCCTTTTTTATACTTATAACACTTGTAAAAAACACAGCTGCCGCGATTTTTGGCAGAACGGAGGATACTGTGACAGATAAAAAACTGATTTCATCTTTACAGGGGCTGCGGGCAGTTGCCTTTCTGAGCGTGATCCTGTCCCATTGCGGTGCACCGTGGCTGGGGCCGTGGGCAATTTCCGTATTCGTGGCGCTGTCCGGTTTTTTGATGACCTGCAACTATTACGACCGCCCGCGCACAGCACCGGGACTGCGGTCTGCCATGACCTTTTCCCTGCAAAAAATACGCAAGTTATATCCGCTGCACCTTATTATGATGGTTGCTGCCCTTCTCCTTGTGCTGAAGGGTCTTTGGGCGCAGCCCTCTGCCCGCGGGGTGCTGTCCTGTGCAGCAGAGCTTGGAGTAAGCATTTTCCTGCTGCAAACATGGATCCCCTCCAGCCGTTTCTGGTTCTGCTTAAACGGAGTCGCGTGGTATCTTTCGGTGCAGGCTTTTCTGTATGCTATTTTTCCCGGTCTGCTCGCCCTGCTGAAAAAAGTCGATACTCGCAGGCTGCGCTGCATCGCTGCCGCGATTTTCTGCGCACAATTCCTTTTCTCCCTTGCAATCTGGAAGGCCGGACTCAGTGGAAAGTCCATATTTTACCTGACCTATCTGTGTCCTCTTTTCCGGGCAGGAGATTTTGCCATCAGCTGCTGTATGGGCTGCCTTTACCACAGCCGCAAGGAGGAGCGCATACCGCACGGTGCCTTTTCCCTTCTGGAGCTGGCAGCTGTGCTGTTTTCGGGCGGTTGCTTTTTCATCGCTGCCAGACAGGTAGGAGCTTTGGGCGCGGTAGCCTTCCGGTACAACGTGCTGTTCACCCCCTCTGCGGTGCTGCTGGTCTGGCTGCTCGCCGTGGGCAAGGGAGTGATTTCCCGGCTGCTTTCCGCAAAGCCGTTTTTGTGGCTGGCCGGGCTGTCGCCTTACGGCTTTCTGATTCATCAGGTACTGATCCGGTATATGGAGTTGGCTGCAAACAAGCTTGGTCTTACGGCACATCCTGTGGTCTGGACCCTGACCGTATTTTTGCTCACACTTTGCCTGAGCAGCTTTTACAAGGCGTTGGAGCACCGGGTGCGGAAGCGTCATGCCAAAGCTGCCGCGCGGTAAAGGGGATCCGTTTATCCGAAATTTGCAGCGAAACTTAGCAAAACTTAAATTTGTTGTTTTTTCTCTTTTCACAAAGAAAAAGCACTGTCAAACCCAAAATCCTATGGCTTTCAGTGCCTTTTTTACATATTTTTCTATTATAGTCCTCTCACATGCTTATATAAGTGAAACTTAGCGAAACTTAAATTATGCCCAATACGGAACATATTTTTTATATCTTGGTGCTGTATCCGGGTCCATTACTTTAATATATTCACCTTCAATTCATATTTCTCACAAAAAGACAGTTATTTGGGCAAACTCTCTGAAACACACAGCGCCCCATACCCCACCCGCTCATTCGGATAGTCCGTCTCGCCCCGCAGCTTCTTTGCGCCTTTTCGCAGATATGCCTTTAGTTTCTCCCCGTACAGATACGGATCATTTCCCTTTTCAATTCCCCATTCCATCAAAAGTGCCGCTGCACCGGAAACGAGCGGTGTCGCAAAAGAGGTCCCGCTTACGCGCTGCGTGCTCCCCTCCGATGCCGGAACCAAAAGATCGACCCCCGGCGCTGCCAGATCCGGCTTGGAGTCTGCAAACATCAGGCGGTTTTCCCTGTTTATTTTCTCGCCTCTTCCCGAAAAATCCGCATACGCTTCATAATATGAGTGGATTGCTCCGACCGAAATCACCTTTTGCGCCGTCGAAGGAATCGTCATCGTCAAAAGCGGATCGGGCCGTACAAACCGCGTATCTGCAGAACGGCTCTGCTGGGTCGGTAAATACAGCTGATAGCTGCCGAGCACGATTTTTTCCGGAATCAGGTGAAAGGTCCAGATCCCGGACTCAATATAACGATCCCGTGGGAGCAGGTCAAAAAAAATCTCCTGCCAGACAGAATACGGCGACGGCTGCCCGGCATAAACCAATACCTCCGTCCCGTTTGTCAGCACATCCTGCCGTCCGTTTTTATCTGGCTGTACGATAATTTCCTGTCCGGATGGTGCCTGCAAAATCACAGTGAACACATCGGCATAGTTTTTCCACAGCTGTATATTCAGCGTCCGCTCATATTCCCCGATGATCAGCTCAAGCGTTTCCCTTTCCCTCTGCAGATTGCCGAACAATCCGTCAGCACGGGAACTAACGTCCGCTACATTTTTTTCCAGTTGTCCGGACGCATGACCGCCTGCCGCACCCTCGTTTCCGCAGCCTACACAGATTGCCGTCCGCCCGCTTTCCGCTGCATTGTCCAGAAAACGACACAGCAGGGAGGAACCGTCATGCGGTCCGTAACAGTTTCCGTAGCTGATGTTGATGACGAGTGGCTGCCCGATTTTGGCAGCTTTGGAAAGCGACCAGGACACTGCGCTCATCAGCTGCGTCGTATGTGGATAGCCATTCTGTTTTTGGGAAAGCTTCACGACCAACAGCCCCGCGCCCGGCGCAGCGCCCCTCAGCCGGAGATTTGGATTGCTCCCGGCAGCAATCGCCGCCACCGCCGTTCCATGTCCGGAGCGGTCGATGCTCGGCACAAGCTCCAGCGCCCCGTCCCGGCTTTCTGCCTGCAGTGCCTCGTCAATCTGTTCCTGCGAAAACTCCCGTTCCAGTTCCTGATCCCACAAAGCCAGAATCCGGCTGCTGCCATCTTCCTTTCGAAAATCCGGCATCCGATAATCGATCCCGGAATCCAAAACAGCGATCAACACGCCTTTTCCATCCAGGGGTGCGCCCTCATCTCCCTGCGAAAGAAGCGGCAAAATACAGCTGACACGCTTCGCCTCATACAAACCGGTCTGCAGATTTTTCGGCATCTCCACATATTCGATCTCCCGGGCAGCCACGAGCGCTCCGATCTGATCCTCCGGAAGCTTTACAATTGCATAGCCCGCCAGAAGCTTTTGTATCTCCATTCCGGGTATCTGCAGTCCGTCGATGTCCCCACTGTATTTGACGATGACCTCCCGCAGGTTTTGGTCCCTGGTCACTCCCACATCCAGAACCTCCGAGCGTTCCCTCTGTCCTTTACTTGCCGACAGGCTCAACAGCAGCAGATCCTCCAGCTTTTCTGATTCCATGGCAGATCATTCCTTTTCTGCAGAGGCTTCTTTCTTATATTTATGCCGGGAACATCCGATGGTGCTTGCTTTTTGCGGCATTTTTGTCGACGTGCAAGATGAAAGGCAAGTTAGAAACTTCTAATCTGCTCTTCGTCAAGTCTTTTGAGAATTTCACATGCCAGCTTAACAGCGTTATCAAAATCGGCATAAGCCGAAATTCCGTAATGTGTATGCGCATAGCGAACCGGAACTCCGATAACGATAACCGGAACCGCTTTTTCAGTCAGATGTATCGCTGCACCATTGGTTGCACCAGCACTGCGGACTGCATCCTGAACCGGGATACCAAGCTTTTCTGCCAAATCCAGCGCATATCTTTGATAACGCGGATTGGTAATCATACGGGCATCTATGTGACGCAACATCGGTCCACGCTTGATAGCTGTCTGAACCATATATGGTTCCACACAGGTATCATCTGCCGGGCATCCCTCAAAAACAATTGCGATATCCGGCTTAATTACCTGTGCTGTCACGGTGGCACCACGTACACCAACCTCTTCCTGTGCTGCACAAGCACCAACAATATCAACATTCAGCTCCTGACCGGCCAGGTTATGCATCGTCTTAAGAATCGCTGCGCATCCCAGACGGCAGTCAAAGCTCTTGCCTACCATCAGATCTGTGGTTTCTGAATATGTAAATGTCACATCCGGCACTACCGGTTCCCCGATCCGAATCCCGAACTTTTCCATTGCCTCTTCTTTCGAAACAGCTCCAACATCCACCGTGATATCTTTCATATCCAAAGGAGCCTTACGCTCCTGTTCTGTCATGAAATGCGGAGGCTTGCTGGCCGTAATCCCCGGAATATATTCTCCGAATCGGTTGCGAACCCAGACTTTATGTGCCGGAATATTGTGGTTAACCCAACCTCCGAGCTGAATAATGCGAAGTGTTCCGTTCGGGCAGATTGCCTGCACCATAAAACCAACCTCGTCACTATGTGCGTCAAGCTGAACAACCGGACGCTTGCCATTATTTTCTTTGCGGCGGATATACAGGTTGCGCATACAATCTTCTGTAATTTCTCCAAGTCCTTCTGCATAAGGACGAATCGCCGCTACCACTTCATCTTCGAAACCAGATGTACCGTTTGCATTTGAAATTGCTGCAATCATTTCCAGTGTTGTTTTTTTATCCATTCTAATCTCCATTCTGCAGGCGCTTTGCGCCTAAGGAACCGCGAGCAGAACTTCCAGTTCTGCTCTGCGATCCTGGCTACTTTGTGGCGCCTGCGACACAAATAGCTGTGTGAAAAATAAGCGATCACGCTTATTTTTCACACTAACTCCTCATATTCCTGTTTCAATTCCTCTGCCAAATACGTATCGCTCATGCAATGCATATCAGAAACACCATCACGGATCAGCTGATAGACCTGGGAATGATAAAAGAAATCCAATGCCGCAT
>OHAS01000550.1_pt1 | contig 32482 bp, 27 predicted proteins | sample 1577131 | NCBI WGS metagenome assembly OHAS01 (sample SAMEA3541566, study PRJEB24748) | human gut metagenome | biome: human gut; feature: human-associated habitat; material: faeces | place: China | collected 2012 | reverse complement strand
GAATACTTTGAGGTTGACCCACGCAACATACACGCCTATGTTATCGGCGAGCATGGCGACAGCGAGTTTGTGCCATGGTCGCAGGCGCTTATAGCGGTAAAGCCGATATGCGATGTACTCACCGACAATCCGAAAAGCTATTTTATGGAGGACTTAGACAAAATCAGCCGAGAGGTGCGCACTGCCGCACATGAAATAATAGTGGCTAAAAAAGCGACCTACTACGGCATAGGAATGGCAATCGTTAGAGTTGCGAGAGCTGTACTCGAAAACGAAAATTCTGTGCTGACTGTGTCTGTACGATTGCGTGGCGAGTACGGCGGCAAAAAAGATGTATTCCTCGGCAATCCGGCAATAATCGGCAGTGAGGGTGCAAAGCGAATACTTGAGCTGAAATTAACCCCCTCGGAACAGAAATATCTTGAAAATTCCTATAACATTCTCAATGACAACTATAAAAGCGCTGTGCGTTGAGTTTTAATTAAAGTAATGTTTTTGATTTACGGTTTATAAGTATGTTTCCGTTATATACCTTTAGTTTTATATTAAAAATCTCCGAAAGAAAGCACCTTAAGGGGAAAGGATTTTCGAGTTCCTTTCCCTTTAAGTATCCCATTTTCTTACACGAGCAAAGTCAGCAGCCTTGGACTTCCTGCTTTGTGGCTGATTCTATTGTAATAAACTTTACGGTGTGCCTAAAAAATCGGCTTTAAATATTGAAAAGTATCGCTGTTATTGATATAATAAAGAATAAAGCTAATTTTTTATAGAGAGAGGGTAAAATTATGCCTGAGCTTACAGTTCGTACAAGATATGCACCAAGTCCAACAGGATTTATGCACGTGGGCAACCTGCGTACCGCTCTTTACGAGTACCTTGTTGCAAAATCTCAGAACGGCAAATTTATTTTGAGAATTGAGGACACCGACCGTGAAAGACTTGTTGAGGGTGCGGTTGATGTTATTTATAATACCTTAAAACTTGCAGGTCTTCAGCACGATGAAGGCCCTGACCTTGGCGGCGACTTTGGCCCTTATGTTCAGTCGGAAAGAAAGGATATGTATCTTCCTTATGCCGAACAGCTTATTAAAGAGGGCAAGGCTTACCGTTGTTTCTGCTCTAAAGAGCGTCTTGAAAAAATACAGAATGAAACTGTCGGCGGCGGCTATGACAGACATTGCCGTAATCTTCCGCAGGAGGAAATCGACCGACTACTCGCCGAGGGCGTTCCGTATGTAATCCGTCAGAAAATGCCGATTGAGGGCAGTACAACCTTTACTGACGCAGTATTCGGTGAAATCACCGTTGAAAATACAGAGTTGCAGGATCAGATTCTTATTAAGACAGACGGCTATCCGACATACAACTTTGCAAATGTAATTGACGACCACACAATGGGCATTACCCATGTTGTTCGTGGCTGTGAGTACCTTAGCTCAACACCTAAGTACAACCTGCTTTACGAGGCATTCGGCTGGGAAATTCCTACTTACATCCACTTGCCGCTTATTATGGGCAAGGACGAGGACGGCAATGTTTCAAAGCTCTCTAAGCGCCATGGTGCAACAGGCTTTTATGACCTGATTGACGAGGGTTATTTGCCTGAGGCTATCATCAACTATATTGCACTTCTCGGTTGGTGTCCAAAGGATAATCAGGAAATTTTCACTCTTAAAGAACTTGAAAAAGCATTTGACATAAGCGGAATAAGCAAATCACCTGCTGTATTCGACTATGACAAGCTCTCTTGGTTCAACGGCGAGTACATTAAGGCTATGACCCCCGAAAAGTTTACAGAGGTTGCAATGCCTTACTATAAAAAGGTATTTGGCGATAAAGAAATGCCTTACGAAAAATTTGCGGCTATTCTTCAAAAGCGTACAACTCAGCTTACACAAATTCCCGAAATGCTCGATTTCTTTGCGGAATTGCCAAGCTACACAAAGGAGCTTTTCGTAAATAAAAAGAGCAAAACAAATCTTGAAAACGCACCTGCACTCCTAAAAGAGGCTTACGACAGATTAAAGGCTATGCCTGAGTGGAACGAAACCTCTATTCACGATTGCCTTATCAATATGGCGGTTGAAAAAGAGCTTAAAAACGGCACAGTAATGTGGCCTGTAAGAATTGCCGCCGCAGGCAAGACAGTTACACCGGGCGGTGCGGTAGAAATTCTTGACATTCTCGGCAGAGATGAGGCGCTTGCAAGACTTGAAAAAGGTATGGCAATACTTGCAGAATAAGTAATACATCGGCAAAAGAGGGATATATATGGCAGAAGAGATAAAAAACACAGAGGCTACCGAAACACCAAGCGGTAACTTTATTCATACATTCATAGAAGAAGATATTGCCGAGGGCGGAAGATTTGAGGGCAAAAAGGTACATACCCGTTTTCCTCCCGAACCAAACGGTTATCTTCATATAGGTCATGCAAAGGCTATTTGCATTGACTTTGGTACAGCCGAAAAATTCGGCGGAATCTGCAATCTTCGTATGGACGATACAAACCCTACAAAGGAAGATGTAGAGTATGTAGACGCTATTAAGGAGGATATTAAGTGGCTCGGCTTTGACTGGGATGACCGCTTTTACTATGCGTCAGAATATTTTGATCAGATGTACGATTATGCGGTTGAGCTTATTAAAAAAGGACTTGCCTATGTTTGCGAGCTTACACCTGAGCAGATGAGAGAAAACAGAGGCGACACACAAACTCCTGCAAAGAGTCCGTATCGTGACAGACCGATTGAGGAGAGCCTTGACCTTTTTGCAAGAATGAAAGCAGGCGAATTTGAGGACGGAAAAATGACACTCCGTGCAAAAATTGACCTTGCATCGGGCAACTTCAATATGCGTGACCCTGTTATTTACAGAATCAACCGCCTTACTCACCACCGCACAGGCGACAAGTGGTGCATTTACCCTATGTACGATTTTGCGCACCCGATTGAGGACGCAATCGAGGGTATTACACACAGCCTTTGCTCGCTTGAGTTTGAGGCTCACCGCCCACTTTACGATTGGGTAATCAATAACATTTCAGCACCGAGCAAGCCCCGTCAGATTGAATTTGCAAGACTTGGCATTAACAACACTGTTATGTCAAAGCGTAAACTTCGTGAGCTTGTTGAAAAGAACTATGTAAGCGGTTGGGATGACCCGAGAATGCCTACACTCTGCGGACTTAGAAGAAGAGGTTATACCCCTAAGTCTATCCGCTCATTTACAGAGCAGATCGGCGTATCAAAGGTAAACTCAACAGTTGAGTACGGTTTTCTTGAGCATTGCCTGCGTGATGACCTTAACGAAAACGCAAAGCGAGCAATGTGCGTGCTCCACCCGATAAAGCTCGTTATTACAAACTATCCTGAGGGCAAGGTTGAGGAATTTGAGGTAGAAAACAATCCGAACCGCCCGGAGGACGGCACAAGAACCGTAACATTCTCAAGAGAGTGCTTTATAGAAGCTGATGACTTTATGGAAGAGCCAATCAAAAAGTATCAGCGCCTTTACCCCGGCAACGAGGTAAGACTTAAATCGACATACATTGTTAAGTGCACAGGCTGTAAAAAGGACGAGGACGGCAATGTTGTTGAGGTTTATGCCGAGTATGACCCTGAAACCAGAGGCGGCAACACACCTGACGGCAGAAAGGTAAGAGGTACAATTCATTGGGTAGACGCAAACAACTGCGCCGATGCAGAGGTAAGACTTTATGACAACCTCTTTACAGTACCCGACCCTGATACAGGCGACAGAAACTTCCTTGACTACCTCAATCCAAATTCACTTGAGGTTCTTACAGGCTGTAAGGCAGAGAAAAATCTCGAAACCGCTGTTGCTCCACAGAGTTTCCAGTTTATGAGAATAGGCTACTTCTGCGTGGATAATAAGGATTCGTCACCTGAGCACCTTGTCTTTAACCGCAGTGTGTCACTTAAAGACGGATTTAAAAAATAATTTTAAATTTAGTGTAAAATAATATTCGCCCGATTATGGCAATAAGCCATAATCGGGCGATTTTTTGTGTAGTTGGGGGTAAATATTTTAACGCACTTTCGTTCGGGCAACAAAGTAAGATAAACGCTAAACTTTCCGTCCCGAAGTTAAAAGCTTGGTCAACCTTTTCAAAGGTTGTGGGTTTGGGCAGTTTTATATAATTTAAAATTATGTATTATTCTGATAAACTTAACTGCAAAGCCGTAACATCTCTTAAATCTATAATTCCGTCATTTGTAATGTCGGCAATGTTAAGGTCGCTGTCTGTAATGATAGGTGTATCGTCAGCTTTTGTATAGCCTGCAAGGTGTTTTTGCAGCTCTGTTACATCATTTACATCTATCTTGCCGTCATTATTAATATCTCCAACCAATCTTTCTTCATCAATCAGCAAATATTTAATTCCGTTTTCTTCCGCATAGTATTGAGCATATGAATTTTCGTAGCACTTAATAGTTAATTTTTCGCAAAACTCAAATGCGTCTGCGCCAATATATCCGACGCTTTTCGGAATATTGACAGATTTAAGATTTTCGCAGCTTAAAAAAGCCGCTGCGCCAATTAATTGAACATCACCGTTGATAGTCACCTTTTCAAGCGAAGTGCAGTTCAGAAAAGCGCTGTCACCAATGCTCTGGTTTACACTCTCGGGAATTACAATACTTTTAAGACTTGTGCAGTGAGCAAAGGCTGATACACCGATGTTTACTACCTCAGAAAGTTCAACGCTCTCAAGGCTTTCACAGCCGAGGAATGTTTCATCACAAAGGGTATAAAGGCTCTTTGGCAGACTTATTTTTTTAAGATTTATACAATTCTCAAATGCCATATCGCCGATATACTCAACGCTGTCGGGAAGATTAATACTTGTAAGCACTTCATCGCCATAAAACAAGCCGTCAACAATAATTGTTGTGCCGTCCTTTACAGTTTCGGTTGCGGCAAAGTCGCCCTTGTAAGCACAAGCGGCTGTACCATGATATACAATGCCGTCAGACTGGCTGTTGTACCAAGCGGTGTTACAAAAGGCAGACGGAGCAGTCCACACCATGTTCTCGTTGTAGTTAATGTTGGCAAGACTTGAACAATCATAAAATGCCATAGCCTGCACAGAACAACGATTAGGGATAGTAATTTCCTTTAAATTCGAACAGCTTTCAAAAGCCGACACACCGATACTTGTAAGGCTGTCGGGCAAATTGATTTTTTTAACATATTCGTTATAAGAAAGGAAATCGTCATTAATTGCGTATGTATTATCTTTAAATGTCAATGTGCTGTCTGTAAAATCACCGATTATCTTGTATGCAAAGTCGCCTGCATAAAGCACACCGTCAGGAGCACTCTGCTCCCAAAGAGTGTATTCAAAGGCAGTTTGCGGAATTGAGTATATAGAGTCGGGGAATTTTATATTAATAAGGCTTTGACATACGGAAAACGCATTTTCGCCTATAAGCGAGCAGTTCGTAAGGTCAATATCATCGAGATTTGCGCAATACACAAAGGCGCCTGCGCCAATCTGACTTACATTTTCAAGATTTATACTGTAAAGCGAGTCGCACTCATAAAAAGCACAATCGCCGATTGTTTCTGTATTTTCGGAAAGCGTTACTGAATTCAGGTTTGAACAGCCTTCAAATGCGCTTTCGCCGACATAAGTAACCGACTCCGAGAGTTTTATATCTGTAAGCTGAGTACAGCCGCTGAATGTGTAATCATCAATTTCCTCTAATTTAGCAGGAATATTTACCGTTGTTAATTTTGAACAGCCGTAAAATGCAGAAGGTCCGATTTTTGTTACGCCGTCGGGCAGAGTAACTTTTTTGAGGTCAACAGAATCCTCAAAAGCACTTGAGCCGATGCTCTCGACTGACTCCGGCACAACAACACTGTTTAATTTTGCTTTTTTAGATAAAGCATAGTCGCCGATGCGTACGATTTTGCGGCCGTCTATCGTCTGCGGAATTACAAGTGCGTTTGCCGAGCCTGTGTAATCCACAATGGTAGCGACATTGTCCTCTACGGTATAAACAAAGTCACCGCTTGTTATTTTTGTGACAGTGCCAATGCTTTCTTGAGCGCCTGCTGTCAGCGATACTGCGCCGAGTGAGCCTAAGGTAAGCATTGCCGACATAAAGACGGACATTATTTTTAATGATTTTTTCATAACACGCCCACCTTTATTGATTTATATATTTCCACAGCTTGTCTGCCGAGGTTTTCTGATTGCCGATAAAGTCAAGGTCTGTACCTTGCAACTTATTCATACTGTCGCCGAATACAAGTCCCGTGCCAAAATCGCCGTTGTCATTTCTGCCGCTGTAAAGCACAATGTAGTTATCGTTTGTGTAGATAAATGCCGAACGGTACAAACCGCCGCCGTCCCAATTTGACGGATCGGACGATGGTTTGAGCACAACCTGCGCTTCGCTCCAATCAAAGCCGTTTGACGATGTTGAGTGGTAAAGGCTCATATGCCTGCGGTCTGATTTATCTTGGGTCGAGCAAGCAAGGAGTTCGTATTTTCCGTTAATTTTTTCAACATCTATATGCCAGGTGTATGTTGTTGACGGGTAGCTTAGGCTTGTAACCGCACTGTCCGACCAAACACCGTCCTTATACTCCTTGTACCAAACCTTGTAGCCGTTTACATACCACAGCTTGTAAGTCCCGTTTTCGTAAACGATTGCAGGACTTACCATATCGTATTTTTTGCGGTTATCGGTTTCATACACAGGTGTACGGCCGCTCCATTTATTGCCGTCATATGAGTAACGCATATAAAGCGCCATATAGTTTGCCTCGTAGTCTGTATATCTCCAATAAAGCTCAAGTCTGTTTTTGTCGGGATTATACACAAGCTCGGAGTCGGAATTAAACCTTACCCCTGCCTTGTAATCATCTCGAATACCCTCGCAAAACTTAATTTCCGAGTAATTTATAAGGTCATTTGAGCCGACAACAGTCGGATTTTCGTACTTATCATTTCCGTTTGGATACGGCGTGTACGAAATCCAATAGCGGTATCCGTTCCAGCTTTTGCCCACATCCGCAACCTTTGGGTGGTAGGCATTGTTTGGATACTTGCTGTCTGCTCCGCTGTATACGCTCTTAAAATTCAGCTTGCTTTTTGAATTTGACTGAAGTTTAAAATCAGGTTTTACATAAAAACTGCCGTTTATAATATTCTGCGCATAGGTAACATCGTTTACATTTATAGTGCCCGATTTATCAAAATCGGCTTTGCTGTCGAGCGTATCTCCGTTTGCTATTCCCTCTTGCAGGTAGGTGACATCCTGTACATCAAAAATGCCGTCACCATTCAGGTCGTATTTATTAATATCCCTTGCCGATGCGGTGACTGCGACAGATGAAATTGCCGCAACCGCAAGAGCGGCGGATATAATTTTCTTGAAAATGTTTTTCATTTGATTGCCTCCCTGTAATAAAAATACAAGAACATTATCCCACTTTTAACAAATTATGTCAACAGCAAACGGAATTATTTATTAAACATTTGCAAAAAAATAACAGCTCTGCATTAGCAGAGCCGAAAGTTTGATTTTTGCTTTTTGGTCCGACCGAAATTTTAAAATTAAATTATTTCTCTCAGCTTTTCCGTCATATCGGCAACGGTATCCATAATTTTTTCGGTTGGCTTTTCTTTTAAAAGTTTGTCGAGGTTTTCCTCAAAATCTTTCGGTAAAATCTCGCAACGCTCCTTGCAAATTTGCACAAGTCGCTTTTCGCCGGGGTGAGTAAGGCGATTTACTGCAAAAATAACATCAAAATAGCTTGCAATAAAAGCGGCTGTTCTGTGATTTACACTTACAAAATCGTTTCGATCAAGCGCCTTTTTTATCTGCTTGTCAAATGACGGCAAAATACCCGAAAGCATCTTCATATTAAGCTCTATAATATTTTGACGGAGTTCTTCGGGATACGGTACGGTAAACTTCTTTTTCAGTTCTGCATATTTACCGCTTGGGTCATAAACAATTTGCGAGGTAACAATATTGTGCCAAAAGCAAGTAGTATAGCCATGGTTTGCCTTATGTTCAAAAACAATATAGCTTATAAATTTATCGAATTTATCCATAGGACGGTATATAATGTCCATCGGAACACCGTCTTTGAGTATAATATTATCTTCAAACTCCCAATAATGATTGCCGATTTCCATTTGCGAACAGTAAGGCGCAAGGATATTTTCTCTTACACCGTTGTCGATGTTATCTGTAACATACACATAAACATCATAATCTGATTTTTCGTCAAAAACACCGTTTGCACGGGAACCGCCGAGAGCAATAGCCTCTACCTGCGGCAATGCGGAAAGTTTTTCAAAAATTTCGTTTACCATAATTCACCAACTTTGTTAATGATTAAAAAATTATATATCTAAAGTTATAAAAGCGGCAAAGTTTTGCCTTTGCCGCCCATAAATTACATAATAGACTTAATAAGTCCGCCTTTTTTAATAATGTTCTGAATAAACTCCGGGAAAGGCTCTGCCTGATAAGTCTTGCCTGTTGTTTCGTCTGTGATAACACCTGTATCAAAGTTTACAGAAACAACATCACCCTCCTTGATTTCCTTTGCTGCCTCGTCACACTCAAGAATCGGAAGACCGATATTGATTGAGTTGCGGTAGAAAATTCTTGCAAAAGTCGAAGCAATTACGCAGGAAATACCGCTTGCCTTAATTGCAATCGGTGCGTGTTCTCTTGAAGAACCGCAGCCGAAGTTCTTTTCGGCAACCATAATGTCGCCCTCGTGAACCTTATTTACAAATTCTGCGTCAATATCCTCCATACAGTGAGCGGCAAGCTCTTTGTGAGATGCTGTGTTGAGGTAACGAGCAGGAATAATTACATCTGTATCTACATTGTCGCCAAACTTGTGGACTGTACCCTTAGCGTTCATAATCAGTACCTACCTTTCAAAAAATCAAAGCTTTGCAGGGTCTGTAATGTAACCCTTAACAGCACTTGCGGCAGCTACAGCCGGGCTTGCGAGGTAAACCTCACTGTCAACATGACCCATTCTGCCTACAAAGTTACGGTTTGTGGTTGAAATAGCTTTTTCGCCTGCGGCAAGAATACCCATATGTCCGCCAAGACAAGGGCCGCAAGTCGGAGTAGAAACTACTGCGCCTGCCTCAATAAATATATCAAAAAGTCCCTCGTGCATAGCCTGTAACCAGATTGCCTGTGTACCCGGGAAGATAATACATCTTACATTTTTAGCTATCTTTCTGCCCTTGAATACCGCTGCGGCAGCTCTGAGGTCGGTAATTCTGCCGTTTGTGCAAGAACCGATAACGCACTGGTCAATCTTAACCTCTGTTTCGCCGATTTCATCAACTGTTCTTGTATTTTCAGGAAGATGTGGGAAAGCAACAGTAGGGCGAATTTCACTAAGGTCAATTGTGTATTCCTCATCATATACAGCGTCATCGTCAGCTGTGTACTCAACAGGTGTACCCTGATATCTGCCGTTGCAGTATTCACGGGTTACATCGTCAACAGGGAAAATACCGTTTTTAGCGCCTGCCTCAATAGCCATATTTGCAATGCAAAGTCTGTCATCAATGTTGAGGTACTGAACGCCCTCGCCTGTAAATTCCATTGATTTGTAAAGCGCACCGTCAACACCGATCATACCGATAATGTGGAGGATAACATCTTTACCGCTTACAAATCCCTGTGGCTTGCCGACAAGATTAAATTTAATAGCGGCAGGAACTTTGAACCATGCCTTACCGCTAATCATACCTGCGGCCATATCTGTTGAACCGACACCTGTCGAAAATGCACCGAGTGCACCGTATGTACAGGTGTGAGAGTCTGCTCCAATGCACAAACAACCCGGTCCGACAAGACCCTGTTCAGGCAAAAGTGCGTGTTCAATGCCCATCTGTCCTACATCTCTGTAATTTTTAATATCGTATTTGTCGGCAAAAGTTCTTACCTGCTTAACCTGAGTAGCCGCTTTAATATCCTTGTTAGGAGTAAAGTGGTCCATAATCATAGCAATTTTAGTGTTATCAAATACTGCTGTTGCACCGTTCTGTTCAAAAACATTGATAGCAACAGGTGATGTTACATCGTTACCGAGTACCATATCGAGCTTAGCCTCGATAAGCTGACCTGCCTTAACCTCTGAAAGACCTGCGTGAGCCGCAAGAATTTTCTGTGACATAGTCATACCCATAAATATCACTCCTTATATTTTTTCTAATATCATTATTACATACTGCTTGCAAAAAGATTGTAAAGTATGCTACAATTAAAATAAAATAAGAACTTTGTCGCTAAAATATGGTTTATCACTCAATTTTAGCCAAATAATTTTAAAATTCAGGTCAAGCCTTTAAAAAGGTTGACCAAACTTTTATAATTGCTTAATTGCTCGGCAAAAGTTTTATAAACCACATTTACCAATCGACAACCGAGGTGAAACTATGGAAAAAAATCTTAACACTCCTCCCACGCAACTTTACAACATACACAACGATATGAAAACTCTGTTTGACAGTTTGCCGTACACCAAATCTTTTGCAAAGGGTGAGATAATCTACCACCAAGGCGACATTGCCGACAGTTTTTACTATATAAAGAAAGGCAAAGCAACGGTATTTATGATTTCGCCTGACGGAATGGAAAAAACTCTCAACACCGCCGCAAAAGGGGAATTGATTGGCGAGGGCGCTTTTTTTGACCACAAGCCGAGGGTAAGCTCCGCAAAAGCCGTAACTGCAAGCGAGCTGACAATTATTGATAAAAAAATTCTCCTCGACCTTATTCAAAAAAATCCTCCGATTGCATTTGAACTGCTTGAAATTCTCGCCACAAGAATAAGACTGCTTACCACCCAGCTTGACTCAATGACATTTATGCAGGCGGACGCACGAATAGCAAAACTTTTGCTTGACGATATGGTTGACGGCAAAGTATCGCTCACGCACGAAGAAATTGCGCTTACGGTCGGTGTGTCACGAATTACGGTAACAAAAACACTAAGCAGATTATCGTCGCAAGGCATACTTGCAACCCATTACAGGGGTATTAAAATCCTTGATAAATCGGCTCTTGAAAAAATCTGCGGAGAAAAATAATTTTCACCCTAAAGGACTTGACCTAAATTTTTGGTTCTTTAACAAAAGTTGGGGCAAATTACGGTTTACAAGATTATCGGTCGGGCAACAAAGTAAGACAGATGCCAAACTTTCCGTCCCGAATATAAAAGTTTGGTCAACCTTTTCAAAGGTTGTAGGTGTGGGCAACGCCCACAAATGCTTTATGCTATCGCAAATTTTGATAGCCAAACGGCTTTCCGTTTGGCGGATTGAATACATTGGCGAAAGCCTAAAAATGCGACAGCAACGAAAGGAAAAGCCACGCTACTAAAACTACTAATTTGCCGCTTTTTAAGGGCAAATTAGGCACACACGCAAACTTTTGTGTCCTTTAAAATATTTTTCTCTACTGATACTAAAGTGTAACTTTCTTGCTCTCTGCCACTCATTAGTCTTAACATTTGTTTTCTGCTAAAGTCTTGAGTAATCTAAAGTTTAGTTATTCTATAATATAATTTCAACCGTTTGTTTTAATTTAAAATAAGTGCATTTTTACCGTTTTATGGGCTCTGCCCAAACCCGCAACCCTTTAAAAAGGGTTGACCTAAATTTTAGATTTTTTGCTGTAATAAACCCGACCAAAGCAAAAGTTTGGTCGGGCATTTTAATATTATACAAATTTATTAAGCTCTGCATTATAAGCGTAATCTATGGCGGCGAGTTTTTTTATTATTTCGTCCTTGCTTATATCTGCATCCTCGCAAAGTGCGTCAAGCGAGGGGTAAAAATCTCTAAGCTTTGTATTTACATAGCTTAATAAAATCATTGGGTCTGTCGGTAAATTTAATTCTGCCATAATGTCCTCCTGTTACTGAGTGTTTTTATTGTGATTATAAATTTCCTTGAAAAACGAGCATAACCAATAGTACAGCGGAATAGAAAGAAACACTACCCAGCCGACTGTCCAACCGCCGAGCACATTGAAGTAACCCATGAGAATGTATGCCATTGCAACGAGTACGGGATAAGCAAAATGCTCTGCCTTGCGCTTATAGATTGCGTCTACAAGCGAATAGTAAAGCGGAATTGTGAGCAGCACTATCCAGCTTAAAGCCCAGCCAAAACACACTCCGCTGAATCCCCACCACAAAAATGCCACAAGTGCTATTGCAAAAAACGGAAAGCTGTTCCAGAATTTTCGGCTCTTGCCCCTGCTGAACATATTGTCCGACATTTCGGCATCGTACATTACATCGCCGTCTTTGGTGGTGTAAACTCTCTGCCTGCCGTTTTCGTCAACAAAAATTCCGTTTTTGTCAATATCAACCTTAGTACCGGCTTTATCATGCACATGGATTCCGTCTGCAAAGCTGATGTGTACCTTGTCGCCGTTTTTATCGTCTATGTGTATTCCGTTTTTAAAGGATACTTTGTCTGTTTTTACATACTCTGTACCCTCATCGCCCGTCGGCACTTGCTCGCTGTCTGCGTTTTCTTCCTGTTCGGGTTCTTTTTCAGGCTCTGCTTTTGCAGACTCGGCTGACTCTCTCTTTAAAAGTTCGTCAAGCGAAACGCCGTAAATCTCGGCAAGCAATATAAGGTTATCTGTATCGGGAGATGCCTCTGCTCTCTCCCATTTAGACACTGCCTGTCGGCTTACTCCTATCTTATTGGCAAGCTCCTCTTGGCTGAGGTTATGTTTTTTTCTGTATTGTAAAAGTCTGTTTGCTGTTTCTATGTTCATATTAAGACCTCCTTTGAGAGCTTTGCAACGATCGTTTTCCCTCTCACTTTACCCAAATTATACACCGCAACCATTGTTTTTTGCAATACATTTTAGTTTTCATTTGCGCAACCGTCGGTTGCATAAGTGATTTTATGTGTAATATTGCATTTGTATTATATATATTTGCGGATATATACATAAAAATCAGGTAAACAAACCTTAGACATAAATATGGTTATATTATAAATGTTGGAGTAACATTAATAGATAATGGTTTATCGCACAAAGTTTATTTTCATAAACTTAAAATTTAGGTCAACCCTTTAAAAAGGGTTGCGGGTTTGGGCAGAGCCCATAAAAGTTTTCTTTACATCAAATTATTGGGCGCAAACAGCTTTGCTGTTTGCGTGCTAAAACTAAATTTGTAAAAACAGGCGACAGCCTTTTAAAAAGAAATAATCAACAGATAAGCCGTCATCGCTATGCGTTGACGGCTTTAATTTTAAGAATATCTTTTCTTTGTTGCTATCGCAAATTTAGCGGCTCTTGCCGTTTGGCTATTAAAAATTGCGATAGTTTAAAGCATTTGTGGGCGTTGCCCACAACCTTTGAAAAGGTTGACCAAACTTTTGACTTCGGGACGGAAAGTTTAGATTTCACTTTATTTTTTTGCCCGACCGAAAATCTGCTAAACTATAATTTACCCCAACTATTGACAAAAAACAGAAATGCTTTATCCGATTTAATTTTGTTATTTATAGGCGGCGTATAGAATTTATATAAGATTCCGTATAATCGGTTAATATATCAAGTGAATATTTTTTTGCAAAAAAAGCCTGCGTAAAATAGTATATGCTGTTAATCAACGTAATAACAGCAAATGCAAAAATTACAGTTCTTAACAGTGATGGTATATCAATATTTCCCTGATTATTCATAAGTATTAATCTAAACAGCACTACTCCGGAAACACCGAAAATATATTTCAAAGAGTTGAATTTGTTGTTTGTTTTATGACTGCATTTAGGTACAATCCATTTTGCCAGAATAAACAATTCTATCGGTATTATCAGAAAATACATACACATTTTCAAAATAATAAAAAAATTATTCTCTGCATATATGGCATTTCCGTCAAATTCCCAAAAAGATACAATTAAAAATAAAACAGAAATATATATATTCGTTATACCTCGCATCAATATGCAACTCCAAAGTTTATGAATTTTATATAACCAAAAAGATAAAAAAGATACCAATACAGCAGACAAAGTGAGTGCTAATGTATACGGAAGTTCATTTTTAGATATAAATCCGATACTGTCAAAACCATACGGAGAGCCGATTTCCACGCACACAATCGCTGAGTAGCTAACAAGGAATAAACCTAATACTCTCAAAATAAAATTTTTAGTATTAAAAAAAATATAATATTTATAAACAAAAGCAGTAATATTTTTTTCCATATTATCCCTCAGAATAAATTGCTTTCATTGCTTGTCTTAATAACTAAAATCCTTTAGGCGTTTCTTTAATAAAAGCAACGCCTAAAGGGAAGTCTTTAATTTTGTATTAAATTAACCAATATAAGTAAGTTCCTCTGTATTAAGCTCGCTTGTGCGCATTGCAGGTTTGCAGAGTGGAATCTGCTTGCCTTTCTTAATAAAGAGAGGTACTTCGTTAAGTGCAACTTCAATGAAGTGTACGCCCTTTTCCATAGGCTTTGTTTCAACATTTTCACCGCTGAGCTTTACAAAAGTCATATCTTCAGGGAGGTAAACATATCTGCCGCTTACATTCTGCTCGTAAACAGGGCAAATCATACACTCATCGCCGAGCATAACCTGAGTTTCGCACTCTCTTGCCATTTTATCTTCGGGGTAATCGAAAGCAAGCGGACGGAAAATCATATCGTTGTTTTCGCTTGCCTTTTTAAATGTATTATAAAGGTAAGGGATAAGTCTGTAACGAACTGTAACAATATCTCTGAAATCTTCGGGATTTTCAAAGTTGTAGCACTCCTGAGCCTTTGTGCCGAGCGCCGAATGGTTACGCATAAGCGGAGTAAATACGCCGAGAGCAAGGAAACGGAGAACGAGGTCACGGGTTGCGTTTTCGTTAAAGCCACCGAGGTCGGCGCCGCAGTAGAGGAAACCGCACATATTTGCGGATGGGAGCATCTTAAGGTTAAGAAGAATGTGTGACCACCAGGAATGGTTGTCACCAAACCAAATACCGCTTGAGCGGTGAGCGCCGACATATGATGATCTTGAGAACATAAGGATTTTGCTGTCGCCGAATTTCTTTGCAAAGTGCTCTCCTGCGGCTCTTGTCATATTTGCACCGTAAATATTGTGCACCTTATCATGGCAAACAGGCTTGCCGTCAATCATATGATAAATGCTTGAGTAGTCCTCCGGGCTGTTTGAAAGTCCGAGGAAAGTATCTTTGAGGTTAAAGAATTTTGAAAGGTCGAGGTTTTCGCCCTCAAGCGACTTTGCCTTGTTGAGCGCTTTTTCAAGTCCCTTTGTTGAGTAGAAAATAGCCGGCTCGTTCATATCGTTCCAGAAACCGTCAATGCCTGCGTCTGTAAGTCTGTCATACTTAGCGCCGAACCAGTCACGAACCTCTTTCTGCATAAAATCAGGGAAACCCACTATGCCCGGCCATACGCCGCCCTCAAAGATTGAGCCGTCCTCTGTTTTGCAGAAATAGCCGTTTTCTACGCCCTCTTCGTAAACATCATAGCCCTCTTCCTTTTTTACGCCTGCGTCAATGATAGGGATGAGGTGGATGCCCTGCGCTTTCTTTTCCTTCACATATTCGGCAAAGTTCGGGAATTTGTCGTCATCTACTGTAAAGTCCTTGTAGTCTTTCATATAGTCAATGTCGAGATATACGCAGTCAAGCGGAATTTTTGCGTCATCATAGCCCTTGATTACGCCGTCAACCGCTGCCTTGTCGGGATAGCTCCAACGGCTCTGCTGATAGCCGAATGCCCAAAATGGCGGAATGTAGCTCTGACCGATAGCGGCACGAAATTCCTTTACAATGTCAATCGGCTTGTTGCTCTCGCACTTGATAATATAAATGTCAAAATCTGTGCCGTATATGGTAATATCTGTACGGCTTGGTGAGGTGTAGCCGATGTCCCAACGGATTTTTGCCGGAAAATCAACGAAAATGCCGACTGTTTTGCTGCCGCTGAGCATAAGGAAGTTGTGTGCGGCATACAGTGAGCTTTTTGTTTCGGTATGGAACGGATCGTCACTGCAAAAGCTCTCATATACCCAGCCACGCTTATTGATGCCTCTCGGTGCTTCGCCAAGTCCGAAAACTATGTCGCTGTCCTGCATATCAAAGCCGAATGTGAATTTTCCGTCAACGATTTTGTAATCAACGGGGAAATTGCTGATAGAATTGAACTCAAATTCTTTTACAACTGCGTCTGTACGAATGGGATTGCCGCTTGTGTACTTTGTAATCATAATATGTTGCTCCTTTTATAATGAATTTGTACCTCGGAATTACTGCCTGAGCCGAGGATTTATTACAATTTTCATTATAAAGCCTGCATTGTAAAAAATCAATCTAAATATTAAATATTCACTAAAATATTAAAGAAAAAACAAAAAAAGAGCCATACCGCTTGGTATAGCTCCTAAAAAATCAGTAATTTAATTTAGCGCTAGCGCTGAATTAGCAGAAAAATACATCCATTGAACCTTCTTCGCCGTCGGCAACAAAGTAAGCTTTGTTTTCGTCAGGCTTGAGGTAAATTGAAATTTCCTTTGCATCTTTACCGTATGTAGCTTTAACATTATTAATAATGTCTTCTGCCGAGTTCTGCTTGTTGTTAAACTCAACAACAAAGTTTACCTTTGTTTCAGCCTTAACCTCAGCAGGAGCTTCAGCCTTTGTCTTAGCAGCCTTTGCTGCGGCAGCTACGGCAGCCGGTTTCTTTGGAGCAACCTTTTTAGGTGCGGTTTTCTTTACAGGAGCTTCCTTTACGGGAGCAGTTTCTTTTACAGCAGTTGCAGTAGCCTTTGTTTCTACCTTAGCATCCTTGGCAGCTGCCGGTTTTGTAGCAGTTCTTCTTGTTGCCATTGTAAAATCCCTCTTTCTTAAAATATAAATAAATACATAAAATCACTGTGAAATAACAATAAAAACAACTATTTTTATTTATATATATTATATAATTCAAAGTACAAAAAGTCAATAAAATCAAATAATTTCAGCGGATAATACATATTTGTAAAATTATTTGCTTTTCATTGGTTAGTTTGCACTATATGCTCGACATAATTTTGTACAAAATGATATTTTTCTATGTTATATATTTTTTATATCCCTCCAAAATTTAGCCGTATTGCAGCATAAGCATTGAAAAAACGGGTTAATATGCTATACTTAAATGTGGTTAATTTTTAGGGGGAAAAGGTTATGTTAGAAAACTTCATAGTAGTTACACAGCAGGTGCTTGTGCTGTTTATTCTTATTTCGCTCGGCTTTATATGCGGCAAGAAAAAAGTCATTACCGATGTTTCGGCAAAGCATATAAACAACCTTGTTTTGTACTTTGTTACACCGTGCGTTATGGTGTCTGCTTTTCAGCGTGATTTTACACCCGAGCTTTTGGGCGGACTCGGAATTATGGTAATTTGCGCAACAGCCGTTATGGCTGCTACCATACTTTTGGTAAGCCTTGTTTTTAAGGGTAAGGACAGCAAAAAAAGAGTGTTGAGATTTGCAACCGTTTTTTCAAACTGTGCGTTTATGTCGTTCCCGTTGCAGGAGGCTGTGCTCGGTGATGACGGTTTGTTTTACGGCGCAGTGTTTGTAGCTGTGTTCAACATTCTTGTATGGACATACGGACTTGTGTGTATGAGCGGCGATATAAAAGAAATTTCTGCCAAAAAGCTGATTACAAACCCCGGCATTATAGGTGTTGTAATTGCAATTATAGTATTTGTGCTCAACATAAAGCTGCCGTATATGGTAGGTCAGCCTGTTGAATATATGGCGGCCTTAAATACACCGTTGCCGATGATGATTATAGGTTACTACCTCTCCGAGGCAGACCTTAAAAAAGCATTTTCAAATGTATCGGTTTACATAGCAATGGGCCTGCGACTTGTTTTTGTGCCTGTTATAACAGCTATTGTGCTTTATTTGTGCCACATAGAGTCAACACTTACGGTTGCCTGCGTTATTGCGTCTGCCGCACCGACAGCGGCAACAACCACAATGTTTGCTGTAAAATATAATAAAGGCACTGAGTTGTCGGTAAGTATTGTAGCGGTTACAACGGTATTCTCTGTAATAACAATGCCGCTTGTAATTGCGTTTGCTCAAACGCTGACAGCTTAAACGGAGGAAATTATGTCAAAATCATCGGGACAGAAGCTTAAACTTTTATATCTGCGTGATATTCTGCTTAAAAAAACAGACGAAAACCATGGTATGACTGCGTCAGAAATAATAGACGCACTCGGCGAACTGCATATAAGCTCAGAGAGGAAGAGTCTGTACGATGATATAAGTCTGCTGCAAATGTACGGACTTGACATTAAAAAGACAAAGTCAAACACAACAAAATACTCCGTATGCTCAAGAGATTTTGAGATTGCCGAGCTGAAACTGCTTGTTGATGCAATACAAAGCTCAAGATTTATTACTTCAAAAAAGAGTATGGAACTTATAGAAAAAATTGAGAACCTTGTAAGCGCTTATCAAGGCAGAGAACTAAAGCGCAATGTGTTTATAACCAACAGGGTTAAGGGCATTAACGAAAAGATTTATTATGTGGTTGACGCTTTGAACAGCGCTATTTCAAATGATAAAAAAGTCAGCTTTAAATATATGAAATGGAAACTCGGTCAGGGGGCAAAAGCGGTAAAAGTGCCGAGGAGAAACGGCAAACTGTATGTTATTTCTCCGATATGGTTATGCTGGGACGATGAAAACTATTATCTCATAGGCTATGACAGCGAGGCAGACAAAATCAAGCATTATCGTGTGGACAAGATAGAAGATGTAAAAATTCTTGACGAAAGCAGAGAGCAAACCGATGAGATTAAGAGCTTTGACGGCGCTGAGTACACAAAAAAGATTTTTTCAATGTACGGCGGCGAAGAGGTTGAGGTTACTATGCTCGTGGACAACGAGCTTGTGGGAGTAATTGCCGACCGGTTTGGTGAAAATGTGTTCATTGTAAAAGAAAATGACCGCCAATTTAAGTTTACAGCAAGAATTTCTATAAGCAGTCAGTTCTTTGCATGGGTTTTCGGACTTAAAGGCGGTGTTAAAATCTTGTCACCAAAGAAGGTTGCTGACGAATTTAAGGCCCAGCTGAAAGCCGTAAATGATAATTATTATATACAAAATAATGACATTTGACAATGTGCGATTTTTAATTATAAGACTTACAAAATGGTATATGGCAGTAATCTTTGGTTTTCCGAAAATTACTGTCATTTTTTCTTATAACAATAATGATAAGCGCAAAACAATTCGCTTTATTATAGTAAAATTTTATCAATATAAAGCTGTAAAGTTAAAACGATTAAGATTTGCACAACAAAAGACAACAAAAAAGTAAAATATATCCCGTGAAGATAATAAGCAATAAAATTTTGTCATAATTCATACTTTTCCATATTGACAATCATACATTTTTGTATTATGATATTATACAACAAAATAATATTATAAAAAGGGGTAATATTAGTGGCAATCAGATTTTTGAACTCTGTAACCTCTACAAGCTCAAGCTTTCGTGTATCATGCGGCGAGCTTGTTGTAGATGATTTATGGAGCGTTCATCACGAAGTTGAAATCGGTATAGTAAGGAGCGGTTCTATTGTTATAGAAACCGCACTCGGAATCGAACAGCTTGATAAAGGCGACATTTTCTTTATTGCGCCAAACCAAAAGCACAAATTCGACCATAACAACGATGCGCACATTGAGATTATGCTTTTAAACCTTAATGACGGCGCAACACTTACTCAGCAGTTTATTCCGACTGCCGTTATAAAAAGCATAGTCGGCGGCAACTGCACAAAGTTTTTCAAATTTAAGCCTAACGAAGAATTTTACAGACCTGTTCACGAGTGCTTTGAAACCGCATTCAGAGCCGAGGTAGACAAGCCGAGAGGATTTTATCTTCTTGCGACAGGCAAATTCTACGAGCTTTTCTATTATTTCTTTGAAACACAAAAGCTTGAGCTTTATGATATTGAAACTCAGGGCAAAAAAGACAGAGCATTGCGCAGAGTTACAGAGTACATCAATGAAAACTTCTGCAATCTGCTTACACTCGATATTATTGCCGAGCACACAAACCTGAGCAGATACTACATTTCTCATCTTTTCAAGGAGCTTTTGAACACTACATTCATTAACTATCTTAATGAACTCCGTCTTTCAAGAGCGGCACTTTTGCTTACAACAACCGACACACCTGTTATTGAAATTGCAGGCAAGTCAGGTTTTAACAATATTTCTAACTTTAACAGAGCATTTAAAATGTACTATGGCATTACACCGTCTAAGTACAGAAAATCAGAGCGCAGTAAGGCTGCGGTTTAAAATTTAATTAAAAATATAAGGCAGTCGGTTTTATTGGGGTTATAGAAAATCGACTGCCTTTTTATTCTGAATTTTTAATTATGGTTCTTTTTTAATAGTTTGAGGTAAGCACAAAGTTATCAAGTCTTCCCCTCAAAGTGGAAGACTTTTTTGTTTCCTAAAATTTAAAGTTTAATGTTTGCTTTACTTTGTTGCCCGACTGAAAGTCGGTTAAACCGTAATTCACCCCAACTTTTGATAAAAGACGAAAAAACTTCCATTTACAAGTCAAAAATACCGTATATGCCAAAAGCAGCCGCAAATGCGGCTGTTTTTGGATTTAGAAGTTTTGAAATTAACGTGAAAACGTGAATAGCTGATTTATTTAATCTCTGCGCCGGCAGTATCGCCAAAGAAGTTGAAACGGAAGAGCTTGCTCTCATCGTTTTTATTCTCGCAGATAATGCTTGCCTCTGCAATCTTACCGCCCTCAATGAGCTTTGTAAGACCGACAATCTGGCAGAGCTTACTTTTAAGATTTAATCTGTCGCCCTCGTTTGTAACAAGAAATACATTGCCCTCGCAAGTATCAAGAACAGCGAGAAATTCGGCTACATCAACATCATGCAAACTAAGAATAGGTGTCATAAAAATTTCCTCCAAAATGATAATATAAAATTGTTGTGCCATTTACCATTTGGCAAAATAATTATTTATGTTCGACCTAATTAAACCTTACTCGAGTAGTCTGACTGTATAATCTGTCGATAGTCAAGCGGACTATTTACTTGACAATTATTATTATAATCACAATTCCATAAAAGTCAACAATTTTTTAAATAAAAATTTGTGGTAAAGTCAAATTGAATGTGAACAGCTTACAAAGCGGTGCATATAAATATATACATTATGCACAAAAATTATTTGATAAACAAATTTGTTGGCTTATTAAAATTATAATGCTGTTAGTGAAAATAACTACCAAAAGGGAAAGTTAAGCGTCAAAAAATCACTTTTTTTACAAAAATAAAATTATTATATATTGAGATTTTTGCGGGTATAGGTTATAATTAATGCAGTAATTTATAATTAGCGTATGCTTTTTTAGAATGAAATATCCGAAAATACAATAAAGGACGGTACTTTAAATGTTAGACAAGTTTTATAAGCAGTTTAAAAGCGGTACAGACATCAGAGGCGTAGCAAGCGAGGGCGTTGAGGGTCAGCCCGTAAACCTTACCGATGATGTTGTGGCAAGAATGGCAGACGGCTTTGTGCTTTGGCTTTCAAAAAAGGTAGGCAAAGCTCCCGAAACTCTCACAATTTCTATCGGTCGTGACAGCAGAATTTCAGGGCCGCATATTGTATCAATTTGCAGTGAGCGTTTTAAGCGCTGCGGCGCAACCGTGCTGGATTGTTCACTTGCGTCTACCCCGTCAATGTTTATGACAACCGTTGACCTCGGTTGTGACGGCGCATTACAGATTACGGCAAGTCACCACCCATTTAACAGAAACGGACTCAAATTCTTTACTCGTGAGGGCGGACTTGAGGGCAATGACATTGAGCAAATTCTCGAATATGCACAAAACGGCGACTCACCCGAAGAAAAAACTTGCGGTGAAATCAGAAAAGTTGATTATATGACAGACTACGCAAAAGGACTTTGCGAAAAAATAAAAAAAGAGGTTAATGCCGAAGATTACGAGCATCCGCTCAAGGGATTTAAGATTGTAGTTGACGCAGGCAACGGCGCAGGCGGTTTTTATGCCGACAAGGTGCTTTCTGTACTCGGCGCTGACACAACAGGCAGTCGCTACCTTGACCCTGACGGAATGTTCCCTAACCATATTCCAAATCCTGAGGATGCAACAGCTATGGCATCAATTTGCGAGGCTGTAAAAGAGGCAAACGCTGACCTCGGCGTAATTTTTGACACTGATGTTGATCGTGGCGGTGCAGTTGACAGCAAGGGCAACGAAATCAACAGAAACCGACTTGTGGCGGTAGCGGCTGCCATTGCACTTGAGGGCAACGAGGGCGGCACTGTTGTTACTGATTCTATCACCTCATCGGGACTTAAAGAATTTATTGAAGATACACTTGGCGGTCAGCACTACCGCTACCGCAGAGGATACAAGAATGTTATTGACAAGGCGCTTGAGCTCAACGCACAAGGCATTAACTGTCCGCTTGCTATTGAAACCTCAGGTCATGCCGCAATGAAAGAAAATTATTTTCTTGATGACGGCGCATACCTTTGCACAAAGATAATTATTAAAGCGGCTCAAATGCGCAAAGAGGGAAAGGAGCTTGACGAGCTTACAGCGGAACTTAAAGAGCCTGTTGAGAGCAAGGAAGTCAGATTTAAAATTCTTGAGCCTGATTTTAAGGCTTGCGGCGAAAAAATCATTGGCGACCTCACTGCATACGCAATGGCGCATGACGGTTGGAATATAGCAAACGATAATCGTGAGGGCATAAGAGTATCTTTTGATAAGGATAACGGTGACGGTTGGTTCTTGTTAAGACTTTCTGTGCACGACCCAATTATGCCGCTCAACATTGAGAGTGATTCGGTAGGCGGCGTAGATATTATTTACAACAAACTTAATGAGTTTTTAAAGACTACAAGCGGTCTTGAGTTATGATTTTATAAAAACACAGCAGTTCCAAGGTGTATTCTTCGGAACTGCTGTGTTTTTTAATATTTAACTGTAATTTACCATATAATTTCCGTTTTCATTTATTGAAATATTTACATAAACAGTTTTTGTGGCATTGTTTTTATAATGCAATTCAAAGGTTAATGTATCTCCAAAATACTCATCAAAATTTTTGATACTGTCATACACTGTTTTTTCGGCATCGGAGTATGCTGTTCTATCCAGAATATTACTGTTATAATCGGGTTCTTCCTTACCGGTTATAGACAGAATTTCTGTTGAAAATTTTTCGCAGGTGGGTCGCCATGTTATGAAACCGTTGTCTGAAATTTTAATATTTTCAAATGATTTTTGACCTGAAAAAACGGTTGAATCACTTTGATAAGATATGCAATTATTTTTTACTGTTACATTATAATATTCAACAGCATCGCTTGCAATGGAAAATTCTATACTGTCGGGCGATATATCAAATAAATCTTGTTTAATGATATTTCCGCTATAAGAAGTATCTCTTTCATCGTAAGGTGAACCGTCTGATTTAAAATCAACGGTATAAGTAATTGCATGAATACCCGTGTTGCTGTCAAGTAAAGTCTTTACAGGACTTAATAAAACCTTTTGCTTTGAATTTTCACTGTTCTCTGATAAGGCTTTAGGTAGGGAGTAAATGTGAAAGTCAGAACTGCTGTTAGTTGTACTTAAAACTTCGGAATTATTGACCGGCTTATTAAAATTATTTTTATATATGACTGCATAAGTAACGGAGACCGCACATAAACAGGCTGCAAGGCTTGCCCATATAATAATTTTTTTGCTTTTGGGTTTATAAATCAAAGAAGATGCAATTATGTTTTCGTCAATATTGCTGATTGAATTATATAAGATTTCATCATTGTTTTTTTTCATAGAAATATGCCCTCCTTTTCGAGTGCCTGTTTTAAATTGTTTCTTAATCTGAAAAGTTTGCCTGAAAGTTTGTTTGAAGATGTGTTCCATTGCTTTGCAATGCTTTTTACAGATTCTCCTTGCCAATACCTCAGTATAAATAAAGCCTGTTCTTTTTTACTCAGAGTTAATAACCATTTATTAATTATTGGTGTAATTTCTTCAAGTTCATATTCGGTGTCTGTCTGTGGTACTGATAATATATCTTCCATTTCGCTGAAAAGAATTTCAATACCTGCGTTTCTTTTTTGAGTATGGTTTTTCTTCCATATATCAAGTGCAATATTCCTTGTGATTTTGCCTATGTATGCCTTAAAATTTTCAGGGTTATTAGGCGGAATTGAATTCCATATTTTAAGGTAAGTATCATTTTCACATTCATCGGTATCTTCATTATTTGATAGAATGTTATATGCTATTTTTCGACAAAAAGAACTGTACTTGATTTTTGTTTCTTTTATAGATTGTTCCGATCTTGAAAAGTACAAATCAATTATTTGTTTGTCATTCAATTAAATCCCTCCTTTTTAGCTTTCATATATATAGACGATATAATTATAAAAATATTCGTGAGCAATTTATATTTTAACATTATTATATCAAAATATTAAAAGTTACACAAATTCAGCAGTTTCAAAGACAATGCTTTGAAACTGCTTTTTCTTTTTTATTGTTTGGCTACTTGAACATAACGGTGAGAGATTTTAATAGGCTGTTCAAAATTTTTATTATATAATCTGAAAAAAGTCCTTGACATATAATACTATGTGATGTATAGTATTATGCAAAGGGAGGTATAATATGGATGTTCAGCTGAAACGAGGACTTTTGGACATATGCGTGCTTGCCGCTATAAAAAACAAAGATTCTTACGGTTATCAGATTATAAAAGATATGAAACCGTATGTAGAAATATCCGAATCAACTTTGTATCCGATTTTAAGAAGATTGGAAACCGCTCAAATGCTTACCGTCAATAAGGTAGAGTATAACGGACGGTTACGCAAGTATTATCATATTACACAACAGGGATTAAACAGAATAGAAGATTTTAAAAATGAGTGGCACGAGATAGTATCAATTTATCGGTTTATCATAAAGGAGGAAAATGATGATGAGTAAAAAGGAATTTCTTGGGGCATTGTATAACGGTTTATCGGGATTGCCGAAAGAAGATATAGAAAATTCGGTTCAGTTTTACAGTGAAATGATTGACGACAGAATGGACGAGGGTATGACCGAAAATGAGGCTGTTGAAGATATAGGCTCGGTAAACGAAATTATACAGCAAATTTTATCGGAATCTTCATTGCCAAAATTGGTTAAAAGAACAGTCAGCAAAAAACACGATTGGAAGGTGTGGGAAATAGTATTGCTCGCAGTAGGCTCTCCCGTTTGGTTTCCCCTGCTTTTAACCGCAATAGTTATTGTTCTGACTGTTTACATAGTTATATGGTCTGTGGTTTTGTCATTTTATGCGGCTGATTTCAGTTTGGCGGTAAGCGGAATTTTTACATTGGTAAGTACAGTGGCATATGCTTTTACCTCAAATGCAAATATATTTGAAATGCTCGTGCTGCTTGGCGGAGCTTTTGTATGTGCGGGTTTGTCAATACTGTCGTTTTTCGGAATTAATCAAATTACAAAAGGAATGGTATTTGTCAGTAAAAAAATATGGATTTGGATAAAATCCTTGTTTATAAGAAAAGAGGAAGTATAATGAAGAAATCAAAGAAGATACTGATAACGGTAGCTGTAATTCTTGTAGCGGTTGGAATGATTTGCGGATTTTGCGGTATATACAGTCTTGGATTTAATTTTAATGAAATCAGCACATCAGATTTTGTAACGCATACTTATACTGTTGAAGACGATTTTACAAATATTATAATAGAGGACGCGGAAAGCAATATAAATTTTTATAAATCAAATGATGATAAATGTCGGGTATTGTGTGATGAACGGGAAAAAGTTACTCACACTGTTGTAAACGAAAACAATACATTAACAGTCCGTGTGAAAGATGAACGCAACTGGTTTGAGCGTATTAATATCGGATTTTTTGTTGCGGATATGAGGGTTTCGGTTTATTTGCCGAAAAACAAATATGATTCTTTGAATGCAGCTTCAATGAGCGGAGATATTGATGTTGCAAACGAATTTACTTTTGATAATGCAAAGGTCGGCAGTATCAGCGGTGATGTAAGTGTAAAAGCCGATGTAAAACAAGAACTTAATATTTCATCAACAAGCGGAGATGTTTATGCGGAGAATTTAAATTTGAAAAAATTTAATGCCGAGTCTACAAGCGGAGATGTAATTATAAATAATATTTCGGCAACCGAGTGCATTAATGCAAGTTCTGTAAGCGGTGAGATTGACTTGTCAAATGTAAAAGGCAAAGAAATTTTTGCGAATACAATCAGCGGCGGAGTTATGCTTGCCGATACGGTTGCAAGCCAAAAGCTTAAAGCAAACAGCACAAGCGGAGAGATAGATTTGAAAAGATGTGACGCAAAAAATATTGTACTTGATACCGTAAGCGGCGAAATATCGGGAACATTGCTAAGTAATAAACAATTTATTACCGAAACAACCAGCGGCACGGTAAATGTACCGCAAAGCGTTTCAAACGAAGAGTGCCGAATAACCACGGTAAGCGGAGATATTTATATCGAAATTGCAGATCAGTAAAAAACAACAGCTTGACTTTGGTCAAGCTGTCAGCCTTTTTAGAGGCTTGCGGGTTTGGGCAGAGCCCATTTAAGTTTTCTCTGCATCAAATTATCGGGCGCAAACAGCTTTGCTGTTTGCGTGCTAAGACAATGTTTGAAAAACAAGCGGTAGCCTTTTAGAAAAGAAATAATTAAACATAACGGTATAAACGCAAGCGTTTATACCGTAAATTGTTTTGCATTTCTATTTTTATGCTATCGCATTTCTTAAGGCTCTCGCTGTTGTGTTCAGTCGCCAAACGGCAAGCGTTTTGGCTAATAAAATTTGCGATAGCATAAAGTTTTTGTTGGCGTTGTCCACACCCACAACCTTTGAAAAGGTTGACCAAACTTTTAACTTCGGGACGGAAAGTTTCGCTTTTGTTTTACTTTGTTGCCCGACCGAAAGTCGGCTAAACCATAATTTATTTATGTTGCTGATTTTTGTTGCTTTTCATAGCCTTTTTAACAGCTATCATTTTGCCCTGAATATAGTAATAATCGTCGCTGAAATCACTGCGGAATTTATTGTAATAGTTGTCAAACATATTGTGAATATGAAAAACCGCCGTATTCGGATTCATTACCGACACAAGGTTTCCTGCGGCTCTGGTAAAAAATTCGTGATGGTCTATCATTCTTATGTTATCGTCCCAGCCTATTTCCCTTACCTTTTCCGTTCTTGCAAGAAAAATATTCGGTACTTTTCCGTACACAATGTGATTTTCATCAATTTTAGTGAGATGTGGCACTTTTAGCGGTTTGTAAGCATTTTTCATATCGAATTGATTATAATTCTTGGCGATTTTTTGTACAGGTGTACATTTGCCTGCCGTAAGCGGCACAAATCCCACAAGGTCAATGTCGCTATGTGCCTCAAGAAAGCACAATTCCTCATATACATTTGAAAGCGGTGTTAAAAGCTCGTCATCGTCCATACGCATAAGATACTCGGTTTGTATCTCGGCAAGCGCAAGGTTAAGCCCTTTGCTCAGACCGCTGTTAAACGGCATATGAATGATTGTGGGCGGATTTTTCTTTGCATTTATTTTTAGCGGAATTTTGCTGTCATCGGCAATCACCACCCTTGCGTTCGGGTAGTATTTTTGAATGTTTTTATACAGCATTTTCGCCTGTTTTTGCCGTTCAAATGACTTAAACATAAATGTCACTTTTTGCGCTGCCTGTTGCGCCTGCTCGGCTGTCGGCTTTTTTATGCCCGATAATTTCCATTTTATATTCAGGCACAAAAACTGCGCCTTTGCAAACACATCAAACGCAACCCTTGCGAGCGGTGCAAAGGGACTTTTCGCTATTTTTTTTGCAGCTGCCATTGCTTTGCCCATTAAATCACATCTTTTTCTGTAAAATTGCAATACTCCCGATATAACCTATGTTAATGTCGGGAGTACCTTTTTATTTCTTTTCTCTGAATGCAAAAAATCTTTGTCCTATGTAGTTAAATGCCACAAACAGGCAAGAGCCGAGTATCATTGAGGCATAGCCTGCAAACTGCTCAACCGTAAGCGAGAACATTGTAAAATTATTCGCCGTACAAATCCACTTTATAAGCGGAATTGCTATGCAGTACGAAAGCGCATAGCACACTGCAATATTCAGCGCAAATCGCAAAATCGGTTTCCAGCCTTTTTCGGTATTTTTGAAAGTAAAGTACTTATTAAGGAAGTAGCTTACGACACTGCCGATAAAATATCCAAGCGCCGAGGCAAGCCACACGCCCCAATCGTATCTGTCCCACGCAAACAGCGCAAACAGCACAAACTGCAAGCCGTTGCCAACGAGGGTATTAATTACGCCGACCAAAATAAACTTCCAAAACTTTATATCAAAAAACTTTTTTATAAAATCGCCCATAATTATTCCTTTTTCTCGTTGTTTTCGTCCTCAAAATTAGAAAATTTTGTTATATAAATCGGTCTGTCTTTGGTTTCCATATAAATTCTGCCAATGTACTCGCCGAGAATACCAATCGACATCTCGGTAATTCCGCCCAAAAACAGCACTGCGCACAAGGTGGTTACATAACCCGGTGTGGTGATACCGAAAAACAGAGTTTGTATGAGCGTAATCATTATGTAGATAAGCGCAATAACAAAAATAATTGCTCCCATTATAGCTGTAAAGCGGAGCGGTGCAACCGAAAAGCAGGTGATACCATCTATCGCATAGCGGAAAAGGCTCGAAAATTTCCATGTGGTCTGACCGAGCTGGCGGTCAACCGTTTTGAACGAAATCCACTTTGTGTTAAAACCTACCCACGAAAAAATACCCTTTGAAAATCTCTGTACCTCGGCAAGCTCAAGAATCGCATCGACAACCTGTCTTTTCATCATTCTGAAATCCATTGCGCCGTACGGCATTTTGGTATCGGTGAGTTTGTTTGAAATTTTAAAAAACAATTTTGAAAAAATACCTCTGAATTTGCTTTCGCCCTCACGCTCGTTTCTCTTTGTAGCACAAACATCGTAGCCCTCGGTTTCAAGAGCATACACCATCTGCGGAAAAAGTGTGGGCGGATGCTGTAAATCGGCGTCCATTACCACCACATAGTCGGCGGTGGTGTGCTGAAGTCCTGCATACATAGCCGCCTCTTTGCCGAAATTTCTCGAAAAAGAAATGTACTTTACATTAGAAAACTGCTTTGCGAGTTTTTTCATTATAAGGTATGTTTTATCTTTACTGCCGTCATTCACAAGGATATAGCGGAACGCATATTCGGGCATTGACTCAATAACCTTGTTGGTTTCAAGCACAAAATGCTCAAGTCCCTCTTCCTCGTTGTAGCATGGCACTACTAAATCTATTGTTTTCATAATAAATCGCCTTTGCATAGTTAAATTTGTATAAACCTACAATTATTTTTATTATACCAAAAGCACACAAAAAAGTCTATATTTTTATAAATTATTTAAAATTTTGCGAAAGATACCCCCTCTCCGCTCGGAGAGGGGGTTAGCTTTACTGTGCTAAATATTGTGTATAAAAGTTAATTTCTGTAATATTTTCGATGTCAGCCTTATTCAGTCTGTAAATATTATTGCGACAACACTTTTCGCCATACTCCCAAAAAGTTTCGACCTCATAATCATATACTATCAGCTTGTTTCCGTCAAGCGCAAAGGAGTTTATTCCTGTATAATCATACCAATCCCTGACTGTGAGTATTACAAAAAGAGCGTTATCCTTGAAAAACTCGTCGTCAAATTCCGGCGACTCCGCTTTAAACAAATCGACAAACTGTTCCTTTGATGTTATGAGAGAAATTCCTTTAACTGAATTTCTCCTCATTTCATCAACAGTCATAATGTAATTCTCCGGTGTGTCGATTGTTTCATATTCAATAATATCGCCTTTAGAGTTACCGTTATAGTCATAGTCATAATAGCGCATAGGAATGTTTTTATATGAGCTGTCTGTTTTTTGATAGCAAGTATATTCCGTACCGGCAACCATTTTCTGCAATTCTGTAATGTCATTTACATTAAAAGCGCCGTCACCGTTAAAGTCGATATGCTCAAGAGCAGTGCCCGAAATTGTACCATTTCCGCCAAGCTGTAACTGTAATGCAGTAATGTCTGATACACTTGCTACACCGTCTGCGTTGTAATCGCCGATTTTTGTAAAAGTAAAGCTTTCATTATCCGCCGCAAATGCAGGTGTTACCGCTGTTGCACCCATACACAGCGCAAGTGCCGTTGATACTAATATTTTAGCTTTTTTCATAGTCCTGCCCTCAAATTTCATTTATTTGATAAAATTATACCATATGTAAGCAAATATGTATATATTTTAAAAAATTCTTTATATACAATTTCAACCCCTGTTTTTGTTGGTTTTAAACAAGCGCATTGGCAGTATTGACGATTTTTGAATTTCAATTCACTTTTTTAAAAATGTTATTTACCTTGACAAAATAAAGTGTTACAATATATAAGTTATAGTATATGCAAAAGCATAACTAATCGGTAATGCCCTGTCTTTAAAAGGGCAAACATAATTTTATGGAGGTTTAATTCTTATGCTTATGACAGCTTTACAAACAAAAGCTAAAAAGCTGCCCGAAAAGCCTGCGGCTGAGCAAAAAGGATTTCAGGCATTTTTAAGTAGAAATGTGTTTATTTTACTTGCCTTTGCCATACCTTTTTTGCTTATGACCATAGGTTTTGCGATAATGGAGGTTTCTCCGTTTGGCAATAATCAAATTCTCGTTACCGACCTTTGGCACCAGTATTTTCCTTTTTTGGTTGACTTTCAGGACAAGCTAAAGCACGGCGAATCTCTGTTTTGGTCTTGGACTCAGGGCGGCGGTGTAAACTACTTCTCGCTTATGAGCTACTACCTTGCAGGGCCTATGAACTTCTTGTGCGTGTTTATCCCGTCTGAGTGGCTCAGGGAATTTCTTATGTTCAGCGTATGCGCAAAGGTTGCCTTTGCAGGCTGCTTTACAGCTGTTTTCCTGCGCTCGGTTTTCAAAAAGAATGACTTTTCGCTTGTTGTGTTCGGCACAAGTTTTTCATTCTGCGCATTCTTTATGGGTTACTATTGGAACACCATTTGGCTCGATACCGTATGCATTACTCCGCTTGTGGCTCTCGGCATAGTAAAACTGCTTACAGAGGGCAAGTTCAGACTGTTTACAATCACGCTTGCGATTTCTCTCATTTCAAACTACTATATGGGTTTGTTTACCTGTATTTTCGTTCTCCTTATCTTCATTGCGTACAGCATTGTTAAGTGGAACGGCTTTAAGAGCTTTTTTACAAAACTCGCAAAAACAGCGCTTTTCTCTGTACTTGCTATCGGTATGACGGCTTTCTTCCTGTTGCCTGCGTTCTTTGCACTGCAAAACACCCACGCAACCTCAAGCACATTCCCGACTACCTACGCAATCAACATAGGCTCTACAAACGACCTTTTAGGTACACTTGAGGCTATGAAAAAGATTTTCTCAAATCTCCTTACTTTCATAACTCCTGCCACCAAAGAGGCTGACGCTCTGCCAAACATTGCCTGCGGTACCGTTTCGCTTGTGCTTGGCATTGTGTTCCTTACCTCTAAGAAAATAAGCCTTAAAGAAAAAATCGTTGACGGCTGTCTTATTCTCTTTATGATGATAAGCTGCGTTATCCGTCAGCTCGACTACATCTGGCATGGTTTCCACTTTACAAATATGATTCCTTACCGTTTCAGCTATCTTATCAGCTTTGTAATTGTGGTTATGGCTTACAGAGCATTTATGCTCATTGACTTTACCACCTGCTGGGATGTTATTCTTGCGGTGCTGTTCTCGACTGTAATTATTCTGATTGCAATCGACACACAGCAAACCTACGCAATCGTGGGTACAGCCGTAATTGCGGCGCTCGTATGCATTGTGCTTTTCCTCTACACAAAGAGAATTATACCAAAGCAAGTGCTTTTGATTATTCTTGCGGTAATAGTCATAGGCGAAAGCGGTGCGACTGCATACATAGGTGTAAAAACCACCACAGTTACAAGCACAGTTGACTACCCACGAGGTGAAGAGGCTGCCGCAAATGTTATAAGCTATATGAATGAAACCGAAAAAGACACCAAAGAAATGTGGAGAGCCGAAACGACAAGCACTCAAACGCTCAATGACGGCTCGCTCAACGGCTACAACGGACTTTCAATGTTCAACTCAATGGCTAACGAGGATATGACCGTATTCTTTGAAAACTTCGGAATGATGGGTTGGCAGAGCGGCAACAGATACACCTATGCCGAA
>OHAS01000542.1_pt1 | contig 32665 bp, 41 predicted proteins | sample 1577131 | NCBI WGS metagenome assembly OHAS01 (sample SAMEA3541566, study PRJEB24748) | human gut metagenome | biome: human gut; feature: human-associated habitat; material: faeces | place: China | collected 2012 | reverse complement strand
GAAGGCTTCCTGATCTGCTTTCCCCTGGTTGGTTCTCAGGTTGAACTGCGGCGCCACGATGAAGCGCTTATCAAACTCTTCCGGCTCCAGAAGCAGGCAGTGCAGAGCCGTCCCCATATCCAGAGCTTTCAGCTTTTCGGTATCGACAGGTGCTGATTTCTGCCATTGCAGAAGGGCCGGGCTCAGCGCCACCATATCCAGCTGCGATTTACTCACGCCGTCTCCGGCGTGGTAGTCCTCATTGCTGATATCGAAGTAAATTCCTGGTGTCATGCCGCGTTCCTCGCCGTATCCAGCTGGTCAGCCAGATCCCACTTGGTAATGATGCCGGTCAGTTCCCGCTGATACGCGGCCAGGCATTCTTCAAACTCAGAGCTCATCATCAGCTCTTCCAGGATCTCGCTGCGCACGCCTTTGCGCTCCAGCTCGTAGAATGGTTTTTGCAGCTGATGGAACTTGATCGCGTCAATAAGCTCGACGTGGCGCTCGTACAGCATCTGGTTAAGCTGGTAGTCGCCGTCGATGTTGTTCATGATTTTTTTCAGGTTGTTAATCTGCTGAATGTTCACTTGCTCACCCCCATACCCATTTCCGTTTTTGCTGCCAGTTTGCTGACGAACGCCCAGCTGATTGCTTCCGGCAGCGTGCGAAACTTCCAGCTCATCAGCCCGCATGCCGTAACGCAGTACCAGCCGTTAATGATTTGCCATTGCATACACACCTCACTATTACCATTTGGTAAATATCAGGGGTATGAGAAAGCCACCCGGTGGTGGGTTTCTGGTAATTCAACGCCCTGCTGTTACCGTTAAGGTAATAATCTGATCAATTTTCGAATTAGTCAATAGATGTGACGAGGAAAAGTTTACCAAAATGGTAAATGTATGAGGCGCGGGAAGTTATCCCCCCGGCAGGAGTGACAGATAGATTAGAGGTTTACTGGTTCTGGCTGACGATGAACTTGATGAAGGCGGTGATCTTGTTTTTCTCTTCCTGCGGCAGCCTGGCGTATTCGTGGTGGTCATAGTCAATCAGACCAGCATTGCCAGGCGGCAGGATCAGCTCATATGCATCGCGGCCGAACGCCCGAGCGATAGCCGCCAGTACGCCAATGCTGGTGGAGCCTTCTACGTTCAGGATGCGATTTACGGTCGCCTGACCGATGCCGGCCGCTTCCGAAACCTTTTTCTCAGAGTTCAGATTCGGATGCTCTCCCATCCATACACCGAGGGTAAAAGCTGCCTGCTTTTCTACGCTCCATTCCTGCGGGTCGATAATCTTCGGCAGGATCGGGTTGTCAGAAAGATGGTCGACATCCAGCCAGAATCGCTCCTTCCTGGTGAAAGCTTCGATCTCGCGCGCGACGCTTGCGCCGATATTTTTGGTCCCTTTGCTCCACCTGTTAACGAGATTCGCTGATTTTTTGAATCTCTCGGCAAACCGCAGTTGCGTGTTATCGAAATCCTTCCGGATTATCTCGTTGAGGTTGTCGCGTCGTATGTCGTAGATGCTTTTCATTTCTATTTTTTTAGCCTGAAATTGTTACCTAACTGATTAAATTTAATAGAATATTACCATAAAGGTAAACTTACCAAAAAGGTAACAGTCATTGATTTTTACACCAGATTGGTAATAATCAGGCTGTCTAAAGTTAGTCCGGGACTAAAAAAATATGAGCGATGTGCAAAAATTTGACTTCAAACGCTGCTGGCTCGACCTCTCTCCGGCAGAGCGTGAAGAGTTCGCAAGTGACGCCGGCACGACCAGCCACTACATTCAGGTTCACCTGACTGGCCGTAGAAGAATTCCACGTAAACCTCTGTTAGAAAGACTGTTTAAAGCCTGCAAATCCCGTAAGTGGATCACCGCAAAATCCGACCTGGTCCTCTGGTTCCACGAACGTTAATCCTCAAAACTCACCCGCGCCGCCACCCCCAGGCGGCTACTGCCTCTCCCTGAATACCAATCTGGTAATAATTATCCAAATACGGTTGATCTTTTTTTGGCTTGCTGCAAAATTATCGTAATCGCAATCGGAATGAGGTTACGAAGATGAAGATTATTACCAGGAATGAAGCAGCAATCAGTGGCCTGAAGCGGTACTACACCGGGAAATCGTGTAAGCATGGCCATGATAGCGAACGTTGGGTGCATAACGGTCACTGCGTGCAGTGCACTATGGAAACAAACAAACGCCGCCAGGCTGAGATAAAACGCCTCATGCTGCAGGCCGGTAGTTCAACGGTGGCAGCATGAAAATTTATCAGCGTATAAATGGCGAAGAATGGCGCCGGGTTTTGGTATGCGGTGACCTGCACGGCTGCTACACCAACCTGATGAACCGGCTGGACGCAGTCAGTTTCGACCCTGCGCAAGACCTGCTCATCTCCGTGGGCGACTTGATTGATCGCGGCAACGAGAACGTCGAATGCCTGGACCTGATTAATCAGCCATGGTTCCGCGCGGTGCGCGGCAACCATGAGCAGATGATGCTGGATGCGTTGCTCAATGGCGGAAGCTACGGGCACTGGGTGTCCAACGGCGGCGGTTGGGATCTTTTCCTTAAGTTGTCCGATTACGAGCGTGGTATGCGTCTAGAATCTCTGCTCACCAAGGTCGCAGAGCTGCCGCTCATCATCGAGGTGGAGAAGGACGGCAAGAAGTTTGTCATCTGCCATGCAGACTATCCTCACGACGAATATGAGTACGGTAAGCCGGTAGATTCACAGCAAGCTATCTGGAGTCGTGAGCGAATCAGTTTATCCATTGATGGCTTTAGCTCCAGTATTTCTGGCGCAGACTTATTCATTTTCGGCCACACTCCAGCGCTTCAGCCAATGCGTATCAAAAACCAGCTCTACATCGATACTGGTGCTGTTTTTAACGGTAATTTGACCCTTTATGAATTATCCGGGGGTGAATAATGGCCGGCGACTGGATCAAGATGCGTGCAGACCTTCACACACATCCTAAAGTTGTCCGCATGGCGTCCGCATTGAAAGCGGACAGACTTCGGATAGTTGGCGGACTACATTCCGCATGGTGTCTTTTTGATGTCCATTCTGTTGATGGTTTTCTTGATGGTTACAGCCCTGAGACGCTCGATGACCTCATCGGATTTCCAGGATTTGCCCGGGCGATGATGGCCGTTGGATGGCTTGAAGAAGATGGCGAAAGCCTAGTAATGCCGCGATTTGAAGCCCATAACGGTCAGTCTGCGAAGCGCCGCGCACAGGACGCTGACAGGAAAAGAGTTAAGAGAAATGTCGTCAAAATGTCCGCTTCTGATGCGGACGAAATGCGGACCAGAGAAGAGAAGAGAAGAGAAGAAGTAAAAGATAAGATCCCCCCTAACCCCCCAAGGGGGAGGGAGCCAAAAAAATCTTATCCGTATCCTGAACAGCTCAATGCCGAAGCCTGGGACGAGTGGAAGGCCTACAGGTCAGAAATGCGGTTTAAAGCCTACGCGCCAACTGAACGGAGCGAGGGCGCAGCAATCACCGAACTGATTAACCTGTCTGGCGGCAACCACACACGGCAGATGCAGATTGTGAAGCAGAGCATGGCGAAGGGTTGGAAAGGGCTGTTCGAGCTGAAAGGCGGCTCTGGGCAGCGAGATGTGAACACCATATCCCGACCGGATACCGAGATCCCGCCGGGATTCAGGGGCGGACCGGCGCCCTGACAGCCAGCGCAGCGCGGAAGCGCGTTTTTTTACGCCTTAATGTTTACCAAAAAGGTAATAAAATATGCGCAAGACTATTGATATTGATCCGTTTATGGTTATAAATTACCAATAAGGTAAAAATCATGCGAAAGACACTACAGGCACTTGGCCGGCTTAAAGCGGGCCAGATGAACAAAACCGAAACGGCGTATGCGCAAGAACTTGAACTGCGCAAGCGCTACGGGGAAATCGCCTGGTTCCGGTTCGAAGGCATCAAGCTGCGTCTGGCTGACAACACGTTCTACACGCCTGACTTCGCCGTGATGCTGGCAAACGGCCAACTGGAAATGCACGAAGTGAAGGGGGGTTACTGGACCGACGATGCCAGGGTGAAAACCAAAGTCGCCGCCGACCAGTACCCATTCCGGATCATCGGAGTAACGAAGCTCCCGGCAAAAGTCGGCGGCGGGTGGAAGGTCGAAGAGTTCTAAAACAACGATCTTCATTGATATCAATTGAATCAATAAGTTAAACGGGTAAGCGGGGGTAAGTATGGACTTTGAGCATTGCAGTCGTAGCACGCTGTTCTGGTTTGCGGCACTGGTCAATGTTGCCGGGTGGGTTGCAGTAGTCGCTGTGACCTGGGGCGTATGCATGATGATCGAGTGGGTGACAGCATGAACATCGAAACAGTTAACGAGCTCATCGCCTCCCTGGAGAGCGCAGGCGAGCTGTCGATCAGAGAGAAGAAGTTCCTGAAGCTGGCGAAAGCGTTTAAGCAGCTGGAGGCGGAGAATGTGCAAATCAAAGCTATGAACGTTGCTTATCTGAGGAATTGCGTGGTTATGAGTCTGATGGCGCTTTTGAGGGGCCGAAGATGCATCTGCTGTGGTGGCAGGTCGAAACCCCCGCCACCGATCGCATCGTAGCCGGGATTAAGGCTGATGGTGTGGAGTCAGGAATTAAAACCATCATGACGATGCTGAATCACCAGGCTCCGGGCGTCAGTGATGCAATCAACGTGTTGCGCGTCCACTCCTCTGAGCTGCGCGAGGGGGCTGACAAATGATTCACTTCCACGGAGGGCCAATCACGCCAGATACCTGTGCGTTGAAAGCGTGGAAGGGGCGCCATGCTTTCATTAGCTTTGCAAACGCTGGTCAGTTAGCACTGGCTAGCGAGGTTACTCAGTCATTTGCTCTGGATAACGGCGCATTCAGTTTCTGGACGAAAAAACGCGTTGTGGACTGGAACGAGTATTACCGGTTCGTCGAGCGTTGGGCTAATCACCCGCGGTTCTCATTCGCCATTATCCCGGACGTTATCGGCGGCAGTAGCGAGGAAAACGATGCGCTGATAGCAGAGTGGCCGCACGGAAAGTTCATTGGGGCGCCAGTGTGGCACATGAACGAACCAGACGAGCGGTTTATTCAGCTCTGCAATGAGTTCCCCCGCGTGGCAATCGGCAGCATGGGCGAATACGACGCAAAGCGGCCGCGCCGCTGTGTGGCTCGCCTGCGTGACTTAATCCGGCATGTTGTGGATGAGAACGGCTACCCAATTTGCAAACTGCACGGCCTACGTATGCTCAATGCCGATATTTTCCGCCATATACCGCTGTCATCAGCTGATAGCACAAACGTGGCCCGCAATATCGGTATCGATAAATCATGGCAGAAATCAGCCTATGCACCGGCCAGCAAAGAAGCCAGAGCCGCTGTACTCGTTGAGCGTATCGAGTCAATGAACAGCGCCAGTGCGCTCAACTATAACGCCGAACGCGACCGCTTTATGCCGCAATTGGCCTTTGAGATTTAGGGAGTCAACCATGACTGATATCACCAAACTGGCGCAGCGTATGAAGACTGCTGCAGAGAAAGCGACGCAGGGAGAATGGTGGGCCGACGAAGTTAAAAACGAAGGATGCTACGGGTCTGGCGATGACTGTGTGGAGGGATTCACCTCATACGCAATTTATGGCTCTGACGGGCAAACTCTCTTTGATTCGCTCAACAGTGACGCCGCCTGCATCTGTGAGGAATACGACGGCGAGGGGCATGTGGCATGGGATGAGACGGCGCAGAGTAATGCCGAATTCATCGCCCTGGCTAACCCAAACAATGTCATCGCGCTGGTAGAGGCGCTGGAAACAGAGAAACGTATTTGCGCAACGTGGAGAAAAACAGCTGAGTCGACCAGTGAAAAGCTGGAGAAGGCGCAGGCAGGCGAGAAGCAATGGCGCGAAGTTGTCGATGCGTTCTGCGCTGATGACGCCGACTGGCACAAGCTGACTAACTCAAACAATGAGCTGATTGCTCTTTTGTCTCAGGCATTGTGCAAACAAGCTGACCGCATCGCCGAGCTGGAGTCCCGCGCCGTCACTGTAGGAAACCTGCAGGAGAGCTCCTACAGAGCTGGCTTAACTGCTGGCTGGAATCTTGGGCTGGCTAATAACAACGACGGGTTCAATAAATGCCTGGCTGCTCATGCCGCTGGCATCAAGGTGGAGGCCGAGTGATATGAAAAATTATTTGAGTAATCTGGCGTCAACTCTGCAGGGTATAGCTGGCGTTATTTCAGACGGTGAACGAGTGCAGCATGAATGCCCTGCATATTTAAAATCCGCGCTCCTTGAGGCGTCCCATGCATTAGATGGGCAGTCGGTTCGGATTCACTATCCGCCTGCAGGCAGGCCCGAAATCATAAACGCCAGAGGAAAACGCAGGCAACTCAGCCTCCGGGAACGGATTGCAATCCGCATCCTCGGCGGCAGAACGGAGATTAGGCCATGACCAAATCAACCATAACCAGAGAGCCAATTACTCACGACCTGAAAATCTACCCGGAGTTCTTCTCTGCTGTGTGTGCTGGCGTTAAACGTGCTGAACTGCGTAAAAATGACCGTGATTATCGTGTTGGCGACACTCTTCACCTGATGGAAACTCCGCGAGGTAGTTGTCATCAAACGGGAGAGTTTATCAATGTGAAAATCACCCATATCGCAGACGTTGGTGAATGGATTCCTGGGTATGTACTGCTGAGCATCGAGAGAGAGCCGCTGCACAGCGAGCCGGTTGCCTACATCTTTAAGCATCCGTCAGGAAAGCTATTCTGGTCTCTGACGGATGAAAGTAACAAGGGTCATGATGATGTCATGCCAGTCTACGCCAGCCCGCAGCCGGTGCCGGTAGTGCCGGATGGTTACGTGATGGTGCCGAAGGAGCCGACAGCGGAAATGATTTTGTCAGCGATGCGAGACAACGAAACTGGAGAGGTGGCGGAAATTTATGAATTGATGCTCGCAGCCGCCCCGCAGGAGTTGAAATGATGGAAATTATTCAGGGAACTTGTAGCTGTGGAGAGCCCATCAGCATTGAACTCAGTGCCAAAATGAGTTGTAGAACAGATGGAAAAAGGCCGTTCTATCCGGATGAGAATAAAGAACCGGAAGTCATAGGAAACTTCGTTTATTCGCATGAGGGAGTGACAGTATTCCGGTGCAGGAAATGTAACGGCTGGGTTGCGGATACAGTTCCTGAGGCGACGTTAGAGGTGCGAGATGAGTAAATCCCCAGCAGAACGCAAAGCCGCGCAGCGCGCGCGGCAGTCCGCCGCCGGTGAGCGCAAGATTGAACTGGTGCTTGACGAGCAGGAGCAGGAAATGCTGGCGCGGAACTGCGCCGCCCGGCGCCCTGGTCGTGATCCCTACGAAATGGCCGAGTACATCGCGCTGCTGATCCGCCAGGATGACGCCCGGGTGCGCGGCCGGATTAACGCCATCAGCAAACGCCGCTGCGGCAAGTGCGGCGATCAACTGCCGGTGGCATCCTGCCCTTGCGCTGGTGACTCTCAGTGCTGGGCCACTCTTGGCTGGCACGAAACAAAACTACCGCTGTGACATGTCACGTAATATTGACTAAACCCTCGCATGATTATACTGTTTATATATACAGTATTTTTATGTGAGGTTCATCATGGGCTTTCCATCACCTGCCGCAGACTACGTTGAGCAAACGCTTACCGTTTCCCGCCTTTGTCAGTATGACGCCAACTGTCGCGCCCTGGAGACTGCCGCCGGTTATGCCATCGTCGATGTCTGCCGCAGGCCAAAGCAGGGTGATCATGTCCTTATCGCATATGCCGGGAAAACTGAATTCGCTGTTGTCCGTGGGCAGGCGCTGATCACTGATGATGGTGAGGCGCTGGAAGGGGAAGCCCTGGACGATGTTGAAGTGCGGGGTGTCGTTACCTACCTGATAAACCGGGCCGGGTGGGTGAGTGATGATGATATTCCGATCATGTAACATCGCTGGTGGCATGGTATTATTACCGAAAGGGTAATTATTTTCGGGGTGTTTACCATGCCAAAGGATCCGAAGCGCAAATCAACTCAGTACAAACCGTTGACGGTGATGCAGGAAGCCTACGCCCAGGAGTATGTGAAATGCCCTGAAAATCAGACGCAGGCGGCCATCAATGCCGGGTTCTCCCCAAAGTCTGCCCACGTCAAAGCCAGCACGATGATGCGTGATGAACGTATCCAGAAACGAATCGCTGAACTGATGGAAGAGCGCAACAAGCGCCTGCGCGTCAGCGCCGATTACGTGCTGCTGCGCCTGGTGGAAATAGACCAGATGGACGTGCTGGATATCCTGAACGATGACATGAGCATCAAGCCTGTTTCTCAGTGGCCTAAAGTATGGCGCCAGTATCTTTCTGGCTTTGACCTGGCTGACATGTTTGAGGGCCGCGGTGATGACAAAGAGCTTGTTGGCATCCTCAAGAAAATTAAATGGCCCGACAAGGTGAAAAACCTCGAGCTCATCGGTAAGCACGTCGACGTTAACGCGTTCAAAGAGCGCATGGAAGTTAACGTGAACGTTACCATTGCCGACCGCATGGCCGCCGCCCGGCGCCGCCTGAAAGAGCGCCAGGGTGGTGACCAGTGACAGACGCCGCTTTATCCCCGGAAGAACAGCTGATCGACGATATCGCTAGCTTCACCCATGACCCGCTGGGCTATGCGCTGTATGCGTTTCCTTGGGGCGAGGAGGGCACAGAGCTGGCGCACGCCAGCGGGCCGCGCAAGTGGCAGGCTGACGCATTCCGCGAGATAGGCGAGCACCTGCAGAATCCCGCGACACGTCACCAGCCGCTGATGATTGCCCGGGCCTCCGGTCATGGTATCGGTAAATCCGCTTTCATCTCGATGCTGATTAACTGGGGTATGTCCACCTGTGAGGACTGCAAGGTGGTGGTGACCGCCAACACCGACAACCAGCTGCGCACGAAGACCTGGCCGGAAATCATCAAATGGTCGAACCTGGCTATCACGAAAGAGTGGTTCACCTGCACCGCCACCGCGATGTACAGCAACGATCCGGGCCACGACAAACGCTGGCGCGCAGATGCTATTCCATGGTCTGAGCACAACACCGAGGCGTTTGCAGGCCTGCACAACGAGCGTAAGCGTATCGTTGTGGTGTTCGACGAGGCATCCAACATCGCGGATCTGGTCTGGGAGGTTGCTGAGGGCGCGCTGACGGACGAGGACACTGAAATTATCTGGGTGGCGTTCGGTAACCCTACGCGCAACACCGGGCGGTTCAGGGAGTGCTTCCGCAAATACAAGCACCGCTGGAAGTGCGCGCAAATCGACAGCCGCACCGTCGAAGGCACCAACAAGCAGCAGCTGCAGAAATGGGTGGACGACTACGGCGAGGACAGCGACTTTGTGAAGGTCCGCGTGCGCGGGATCTTCCCTGATGCGTCGGAGCTGCAGTTCATCCCTACCGGCCTGACAGACGAGGCGATGAAGCGCGTGGTTACCGCGGCACAGGTGGCTCACGCCCCGCGGATAATCGGCGTCGACCCGGCGTATTCCGGCGTGGATGATGCAGTGATTTATCTCCGCCAGGGGCTGCACAGCAAAGTGCTCTGGACCGGCAACAAGACCACCGACGATCTGATTATGGCGAAGCGTATCGCCGACTTTGAGGACCAGTACCAGGCTGACGCGGTGTTTATCGACTTCGGCTACGGTACCGGTCTGAAGTCCATCGGTGACGGCTGGGGTCGCACCTGGCAGCTTGTGCCGTTCGGCGGCGCATCGGCAGATCCTCAGATGCTGAATAAGCGCGGAGAGATGTTCAACGCCTGCAAGACGTGGCTCAAGCTCGGCGGCGCGCTGGACGACCAGGAGACGGCGGACGACCTGTCCGCGGCAGAGTACAAGGTGAGGGTGGACGGTAAGATCGCCATGGAGCCAAAGGAAGATATCAAAGAGCGTCTTGGCCGGTCTCCGGGCAAGGGCGATGCGCTGCTTCTGACGTTCGCCTATCCAGTGGCGAAGCGTTCAGATTTCCCTGCTGCCGGCGGCAAGCAGCCCAACGTGATCAGCGAGTACGACCCGTGGGCCTAATCTTTAATGTTTTTTGAATCTTTAATAATATATTCTTTATTTTTCTCATTGTATTTTAATAATGAATTATCAACTTTTGTTTTTAACATTTCAACTGCGCTAGCCGATGCCAGCGGAGATGACTGCTGTAGTTTGCTTTGTGATGCAATATCAAGATTGAATTGTGCCAATAAAGATTCTCTTGAGTTTTCAAGTTGGCTAATGCGCTCATTTTTCTCAAGGATAATTGAACTTGCGTTCTCAATATTTGATTTAAGGTTTTGGACCTCTTTATTTAAATAATTTATTTTTTTACGTAACTCGTCTCGTTCACTGGTAAGTTCGCCCATTCTCGCCTGAGATTCAGTTATTTGTTCTTTCATTGACTGGATGTCTTTTTCAGCACCAGTTTTAACTCTGTCGTAAGTCACGTCATGCTTGGCCTTCAGGCGCTGCAGCCGTGTGGAGCGTTGAATCATGCGCGCCTGTTTGAAGTTCTCAATTGAATCTGCATTGTCAAGGGGCTTGCTTTGCCATTTTGTTATAGCATTATTAATCCATGGTAAACCAATACATAAAACAAGTGAAGAAATTGCAGGGAAAACAATTACGTTCCACCAACTGCTATTTTGTGAAATGTATTCTATTTTGTAGTAAATTCCGTTATCAGCAAAAAGTAAATAAAGTATTTGCTTCCAGTTAAATGCGCACCATGAAATTGCGAAAGCACCGAATGCAGGGTTTTTAACGCGATTCATTGCTGTGTTGAATGTCGATGTCGTGAATTCTTTAAGTGATTCTAACATGATAAGCCCATATGTTTTTTATGGGAGTATACCGATATGGTAGCGATCAGTCACCAGGTAAAAAAATGCCCGGCGAACCGGGCGAAACAGGGATGATGGAAAGTGCCTTCCTTGGCTGGGTGTCACAGGGTTTACAGCATGAAGTCATCGCAATGGCGTCCTGCTGTAAAAAGGGCGGTGGTCAGAAAGGGAATAACTGCCACCGCCAAACTTGCACTGGAACTACGGGTATCACGGTCCTGAGGCATGATTGGGTTGTGGTGCCGGATTCGAACCGGCGCGGCGATCCTTTCGGAACCCATTACCCGCCCATGCAGCAATGGCAAGCATGGATGGAGCTCTAACCAATTCCTGAGCTAACCACAACGAAGAGAGCACTGATTACCACAGTGGACCACCCGGCGAGAGAGGCGTTGCTTCCGCCAATGCTCTCATCGTTGCATCCTCGTCTCTTCCGAGGTGTCACACCGTACCGCCACGATGGTGAGTCGCTGTCGTGCATGCAGGGCATGGCTTGCACATTCCGGCTACCCGCTGGGCCATGTACCAAGGAGCCCCCGGACCGCTATCGACGCATGTGCCATACGCCGGATGCTTTCACACCTGGAAGCGCACTCCGCCATCTGAGTAACGACAAAGCCACCAATGGAAGGGAATGGGGTGCGCTTTCATGTTGCATTTACCAAAAAGGTAATAATTTATCGTCAAAAGGTCAATACACTACGACAAATAAATCATATGTGGTTAAATTGGTAATAATTTAAACGCGTATGGAGCGCAGCAAAATGTGCATCAGCAAGCCGAAAGTGAGTTCTCCGCAGGTTCAGGCGGCGCCGCAGGTTTCCGATTCTGCTGTACAGAACGCCGCTGATAGCGATCGTCGTCGCCGTGCCGCAGCGGGCGGGCAGAAATCAACAATCCTGACGTCGAGCCAGGGTGTAACGCAGCCTTCTGGCGGTACTCAGGGTAAGACCCTGCTCGGGGCATAATCCATGGCCGAACTCTCTCCGAAACAGCATTACCTCAAACACCTGGGGCAGCTCAAAAATGAGCGCACCAGCTTTGAGGAGCACTGGCGCGAACTGGCGGAATTTATCGATCCGCGCAGCACGCGCTTTCTTACGACGGAGAGAAACAACGGCAGCAAGCGTAATACCCGCATCGTTGACCCTACCGCCTCTAAAGCTGCCCGCACTCTGCAATCAGGCATGCTGTCAGGTATCACCAGCCCAACCCGCCCATGGTTTAAGCTGGCAACGCCGGATCCGGAGATGATGCAATATGGACCGGTAAAACGCTGGCTTGATGTGGTCATGACCAGGATGAACGACGTCATGAACCGCTCTAACGTCTACCAGTCCCTGCCGATTATCTACCGGCACCTTGGTGTTTTTGGTACCGCGGCTATGGCGGTTCTCGAAGACGACGAAGATGTGATTCGTACTCATCCTCTGCCGATCGGAAGTTACTACCTGTCAAACTCGCATCGTTTGTCAGTCGATACCACGTATCGCGTTTTCTCCATGACTGCCCGCCAGATTGTTATGCAGTTTGGCCTGGACAATGTCAGTAACGCCGTGCGTGGAGCCTGGGATAACGCGAATTATGAAGCATGGTTCGATGTGGTCCATCTGACAGAACCCAATATCGATCGTGTGAACGGCAAGCTGAATTCCCGTAACAAGGCATTCAAATCGGTGTATTTCGAGTTGTCCGGAGACGGTGACAAGCTCCTTCGTGAGGCTGGTTTTGATGAGCCGCCTATCCTTTCACCGCGCTGGGAGATTAACGGGGAAGACGTCTACGGGAGTAACTGCCCGGGAATGATGGCGCTCGGTACTGGTAAGGCGCTGCAGCTGGAGCAAATTCGCAAAGCTAACGCGATCGATAAGCTTGTTAACCCGCCAATGGTGGCCCCGGCAGGTCTTAAAAATAAGCTGATCAACCTTGCCCCTGGCGGCGTTACTTATGTTGATGAGGTTGATGCTACCAAGCTAGTGCGTCCGGCTTACGCCGTCAGCCCTCAGCTTAATGACATGCTCGGCAGCATTGCTGATGACCGCCAAATGATTGAAGCCTGCTTCTTCTCTGACCTGTTTAACCTGTTCAGCACCATCAACACCAGGAGCATGCCAGTGGAGGCTGTGGCCGCAATGCAGGATGAGAAACTCCTGCAACTTGGCCCAGTCCTTGAGCGACTTAATGATGAATTCCTTGATCCTTTCGTTGATCGCACATTCAACATCATGGCGCGCCGCAACCTATTTCCTGAGCCTCCGGAAGAACTGCAGGGCACTCCTCTGAAAGTTGAATATGTCTCCATTTTGGCACAGGCCCAAAAATCCATAGGGATCAGCAGCGTTGAGCGCTTTGTTGGCTTTGTTGGGAATCTTGCAAAAGCCAATCCTGCGGCGCTCGACAAACTCAATATCGACCAGACGATTGACGAGTACGGAAATATGCTCGGCGTCCCGGCCACGATCGTTAACTCTGATGATGAGGTGCAAGCTACGCGCGAGCAGCGCGCTCAAATGGAACAACAGCAGCAGATGATGGCTATGGCCCAGCAAGCTGGTGCAACTGCTAAGACCCTGAGCGATACCAACACCGCTGACCCTAGCCTGTTAAAAACCCTCTCTGATGCTGCTCAGCAGCCGGCGGTGACGCAATGACTGATTACCTGAGCGAAGAAGAGCGTGAAGAACTGGCAGCAAATGAGCTCAAAAGGCAGCAGTTACGGCGCGAGAACGAACTTAATGACCTGCGTCTCATCTGCGAGACAGAACACGGCCGCCGTTTCATCTGGCGCCTGATTGAGCAGGCTGGGGTGTGGCGTACGACTTATACCGGTGAGGCGCTCTCGGCAGCCTTCGCCGAAGGAAAACGTAACACGGGACTGAAAGTCTTTTCCGACGTGATGGAGGCGTGTCCCGATCAGTATCTGGCAATGGCCAAAGAGGCCAGCGAGGAATAGCGATGAATTTATTTGAGCGTCTGATGTATCGGCGTTTGTGCAATGAGCAGCCTGCAGATGGTGGGGCAGCTCCAGCAGCATCCGAACCATCCCCGACTCCTGCGGCTGAGCAATCTGAAGCAGCGCAACAACCAGCAGCAGATCCAGAACCTTCGCCAGCTGATGGTGATAAACCAAAGCCGACTGGCGATAAGCCAACTCCTTCTGTTGAACCATCGGTTCCAGAAAAATATGAACTAACGGCACCTGAAGGCACTGAGCTGGACTCAAAAGCTGTTGAGTTGTTTGAGCCCGTGGCGCGCGAGCTTGGTCTTTCTAATGACCAGGCGCAGAAGTTGGCTGGACTGTGGCCACAACTGCAGGAGCAAATCCAGAACCGCCAGGCTGAGTCGTGGGGGCAGCAGGTTGAACAGTGGGCAGCTGACACGAAGGCTGACAAAGAAATCGGTGGCGACAAATTAACGGTATCCGTCGGACACGCGCAGAAGGCGCTGGATACCTTCGCATCGAAAGAGTTCCGCGAATTCCTTGACTCGACCGGCCTGGGTAACCACCCGGAAATGGTTCGGGCGTTCGCAAAGGTAGGCAAGTTGATGAGTGAAGACAGTTTCGTCACTGGCCAGGGTAACGGATCGCCGAAAAACGATCTGGTCGAAGCGTTTTATCCAAGCAAAAAATAGTGAGGTGTAATCATGGCTTTAATTGGTCAGACGCTGCCTTCTCTTCTTGACGTGTACAGCCGTACCGACAAGAACGGGCGGATCGCTAAAATCGTCGAGCAACTGGCGAAAAGCAACGATGTCATTACCGATGCGATTTACGTGCCGTGTAATGACGGTTCCAAGCACAAAACCACCATTCGTGCCGGTATTCCCGAGCCGGTGTGGCGCCGTTACAACCAGGGCGTGCAGCCTACCAAAACCCAGACCGTTCCGGTGACTGACACTACCGGTATGCTGTACGACCTTGGCTTTGTGGACAAAGACCTGGCCGATCGCTCCGGTAATGCGGACTCGTTCCGCGTGTCCGAGAACATGGGCAAGCTGCAGGGCTTTAACAACAAGGTTTCCCGCTACACCTTCTACGGCAATACCGATGCTGAGCCGGAAGCGTTCATGGGCCTGGCTCCGCGCTTCAACACTCTGAGCACTTCCAAAGCGGCCAGCGCGGAGAACGTATTCAGCGCCGGTGGTAGTGGTTCTACCAATACCTCCATCTGGTTCATGTCCTGGGGTGAGAACACTGCGCACATGATCTATCCGGAAGGTATGGTCGCCGGGTTCCAGCATCAGGACCTGGGTAATGACCTGGTCAGCGATGCGAACGGCGGTCAGTTCCTGGCTTACCGTGATGAGTTCAAATGGCATCTCGGCCTGTCAGTTCGTGACTGGCGTTCGATCTCGCGCATCTGCAACATCGATGTGACCACCTTGACCAAAGATGCTGCAACCGGCGCCGACCTCATCAGCATGATGGTTGATGCGTACTACGCGCGTGATGTAGCAATGCTGGGCGATGGTAAAGAGGTCATCTACTGCAACAAGACCATCCATGCCTGGCTGCACAAGCAGGCTATGAATGCGAAAAACGTTAACCTGACGATCGACGAATATGCCGGTAAGAAAATCGTTTCTTTCCTGGGTATTCCGATCCGTCGCGCTGACGCCATCCTGAATACTGAATCAGCCGTAACGGCGTAAGGGGGGATCATGCTGCTCGACCAGCAAGCGCTTTTTTCCGCAGCTCAGGCCATTACGGCCACGGCTGCTTCGACCAACGTCATTGATACCGGCAGCAATAAAGATGTCGGTAAATATGGCGATATCCCGCTGCTTATCCAGGTAGTTGAGGGTTTCAACAACCTGACCAGCCTGACTGTGACGGTGCAAACCGATGACAACTCTGCATTCAGTTCCGCTGCGGACGTGCTGTCCATGACGATCCCTCTGGCGTCTCTGGTGCTGGGCTATAAGTCTCCGGTTATCACGTTGCCGATGAAGATGGAACGCTACATCCGTCTGAACTATACGGTGACTGGTACTGCGCCGACCACTGGCAAAGTCACTGCGGGTATCACCGGAGGCGTGCAAACCAATGCCTGAGTACAAAGTCGCTAAGCGGTCATTCATCAATGGCCGCCTGCATGAGCCGGGCGACATCGTTACCTACGACGGTGAGCCGGGAAGTAATCTGGTTTCCGTTGATGCCAGCCTGAGCGAAAAGATTGTCCCGGCCAGTGCAGAAGAGTTAACCGAGCTCGACGATTTGCGCAAACAGTATGAAGAAATGTTCGGCGAAGCGCCGCATTTCAATACCAAAGCGGAAACTCTGAAGGCGAAGATCGCCGAAAGGCGGAAAGAACTCGGGGTGTAAGCCCTCATAACCAAAGGGGCGAAAGCCCCTTTTTAGTTGGTGGATGATATGGCATCAGTGATCAATATCTGTAATATCGCGCTGGCACGTATAGGCAACAGCCGGACGATTAACAGCCTCACCGAAAAGACCAAAGAGGCATATACCTGCAACCTGTTTTACGAGTCCATGCGCGACGCAGTTCTGGCAGACAACGACTGGAACTTTGCCATGTCGCGCGTTGTCCTGGCTGACCTTGGCGACCCTGCGCCGGGATGGTTGTTCCGGTATCAGTACCCTACCGACTGCGCGCGCATAGCTGCCATATTACCGAAGTGGTTCACTGGGTCTCATATCGTTCTGCAGGATAAGCCTGTTTTTGAGGTTGGCAGCAATGAAGATGGCACTGGCCGCGTCATTCATACCAATGAGTCTCAGGCGGTACTGCTATACGTGAAAAGCATTACTGACCCGACGATGTTTGATGCCCTGTTCGCTGATGCGCTTTCGTGGCGTATGGCGGCAGAAATAGCCATGCCTATCGCAGCAAATGCCAGTCTCGGCCAGCAGGCAATGGCCAATTATCAGCAGGTGCTTACGGCGGCCATGCAACGCTCTCTTGATGAGGCACATGAACCGCAGCAGGCGATGTCTGACCTTGCCAGTGCGAGGATCTGCTGATGGCCTATTCACTGGTGCAGCCGTCGCTTGCAGGCGGCGAGATATCTCCTTCACTGTATGGTCGAATCGATCTTGAAAAATACCAGACGTCGTTGCGCCGCTGCCGCAACTTTATCGTCCGGCAGTCAGGCGGCATTGAAAATCGTCCCGGTTTCCGGTTCCTGGGGAGCGCGAAATATGCAGACCGTTACTGCCGGCTAATACCGTTCCAGTTCAGCGTATCGCAAACCTATGCGCTCGAGCTCGGTGATCACTATTTTCGTGTCTGGTCTAACGGCGCGCTGGTTACGGACGGCGGCAGCCCTGTTGAAGTGGCTACCCCATGGCCGGTGAGCGTCATTTCTGAGCTGAAATTTACGCAGTCTGCCGATGTGATGACAGTGTGCCACAACGATTATCCGCCGCTTGAGATCCGCCGTTACGGAGAGGCTGACTGGCGCACCGCCGCAGTGACAACAACCAGCGGGCCATTCCAGGACCTGAACACAGACGACTCGGTAACTGTGTACGCCTCAGGCCGAACTGGATCTGTAACGTTGACTGCCAGCAGCCCGATTTTCAAAAGCCAGCACGTGGGAAAACTGTTCTACATGGAACAGAAAGCGGTAGATAGTGTTGGTCGGTGGGAAACCGATAAAGACATCGGGATCGGTGACGAGTGCCGATATCAGGAGAACTTTTATCGCTGTGTTGACGGCGGTTCTAATGGCACAACTGGCACTGTTGCTCCGACCCATACAACGGGAGATTCATGGGATGGCTGGGGTCTTGGTGGCCGTAACGGTGTGCTGTGGCGTTATCTGCATAGTGGTTTTGGCGTGTGCCGTATTACCGCCGTCGCCGGAGATGGACTAACTGCAACGGCCGACGTTGTGCCACGTCAGGATGGTGAGATCGAGCTGCCGGCGCAAGTGGTAGGTAGCACCTTTGCCACTTACAAATGGGCGCATTATGCCTGGAACGATACAGACGGCTACCCGGGTACAGTTACCTATTACCAGCAGAGGCTGATTTTCGGCGGCAGCCGGGCATTTCCTCAAACTATATGGTGTAGCCGTACCGGTGATTATCACAACTTCTATCGCAGTAACCCGAAGGTTGACGACGATGCGATTACCTATAACTACGCCGGTCGCCAGCTGAACAAAATCCTGCACCTTCTCGATGTCGGTCAGCTTATCGTGCTGACCAGCGGCGGAGAGTTCAAGGTGACAGGAGACAGCAACGGCAACCTGACGGGAACCGGTGGCTTTGCGATGTCCGGTCAGTCGTTCAACGGTAGCAGCGATCTGGCACCAATCAACGTTGGCAGCGTTGCACTGTACGTTCAGCAGAAGGGCTCCATCATCCGCGACCTGTTTTACTCATTCGACCAGGACAGCTATCAATCCAGTGATCTGACCCTCCTTGCCAGCCATCTGTTTAACGGTTACAGCATCAGGGACTGGGCCTTATCTGTACAGCCGTTCAGCGTTGCATGGTGTGCGAGGAGTGACGGCATGCTGCTTGGCCTGACTTATCTCCGTGAGCAGCAGGTATATGCCTGGCATCCGCACCCGATGACTAATGGCTATGTCGAATCGATCTGCAGTATTAGCGAAGGGCAGGAAGATGCGGTCTATGCGCTTATTCGCCGTACGGTGAATGGATCGACAGTTCGTTATGTTGAGCGACTGAACACCAGGCAGTTTACAGAACAGCAGGATGCATTTTTCGTGGATTCTGGCCTGTCTTACAGCGGAGAAAACACCGACTCTTCACGCACAATGACGATCAGTTCCGCCGGTGGCTGGACCTACCAGGATGAATTCACGCTAACATGCAGCTCTGCAATCTTCGACTCATCGAGCACTGATTACGAGATCCATATTCCCTACACCGAAGGCGGTGTCAGCAAGTCGATGCGTTTGAGCATTGCTGGTGTTATCTCATCAACAGTGGCTACCGTATTAGCAAACCGTGATGTGCCGACAGCGCTGCGTAACACTGCGCAATCAACATGGTCGATAGCACGTCGGACATTTGCGGGACTGTCTCACCTCGAGGGGCAGACGGTTAGCATTCTTGCCGACGGTAACGTTGAACCTCAGCAGGTTGTATCAGGCGGCGAAGTGACGATCGAAAACCACTCGTCAGTGGTGCATATCGGTTTGCCGGTAGCCGCGGTTATCGAAACGCTGGACGTGAACGTTGCAGGGCAGTCTACGCTGCTGGATAAGACCAAACTCATCAATCAGCTTTGCGTAATGCTCAACAGCGGGCGCTCGGTTTGGGCCGGAACAGATGATACTCACTTGCTGGAGTATACCCAGCGTGAGTGGGAATTCTACGACGACCCGGTAGGGCTAAAGACGGGCATCATCGATATGAACCTCGATGCAAACTGGGATCGTAACGGGCGGGTTGTAATCAGCCATTCCGATCCGCTGCCGCTTGGCATCCTGGCCATTATACCGCGCGTAACGGTAGGGGGATGATATGCGAAAAGTTGAGATAGTCAGCGTTACTGACGAGCATATCAGCGCCATTCTCCCGCATGTCCGCCAGGCAGACCACGATGAGTTTATGGCTGCCGCCGGTATGACTCCGGAGGAAGTCATCACTCGCGCCATGAAAAGCGCTTCGGTAGCCGCTGCAGGGATGATTAACGGCCAGGTGGTAACCATCTTCGGTATATCTCCGGCATCGATCATCACCGGGCGCGGTATTCCGTGGCTTGTAAGCACCGACCACATTGAGCATCAGCCGCTGACATTCCTCCGCCATTGCCGCCCGGTTCTTCGTGACATGTCACGCGGATATCGCGTGCTTGAAAATTACGTAGATGCGCGTAACCACGCAGCAAAATCCTGGCTTCACTGGATGGGGTTCACTCTTGCTGACCCTGAGCCATACGGATTAAAGGGCATGCCATTTCACCACTTTACGAAGGAGATCGACCATGTGTGATGTCGGTACCGCAGCACTAGCCGTAACCGCAGTTGCTGGCGGTCTCAGCGCTTACAGTCAGATTCAGACAGGCCGCGCTAATGCCGCGCTGGCGAACGCTAACGCCGACGCTCAGGAGCAGGCCGCCCGCGACACTATCAATACAGCTAATGACCAGGCATACCAGCAGCGGCAGCAGGCCAGGCGGGTTGCCGGACAGCAAACCAATGCACTGGCTGCTAACGGCGCCGACCTGACGAGCGGTAACGCATTGGACCTGACAACTGAAACCATGCAGCAGGGCACGCTCGACGCGCTGACCACCATCAACAACGGCCAGCGACAGGCCGCCGGGCTGCAGTTCCAGGCTGATACCAGCCGCGCTCAGGGGAAAATTTATAAGCAGTCCGGAATGCTTGGCGCAGGTTCAACACTGCTCAACTCCACGCTGACCGGTCTTAATGCATACAAGACGCTGGGCGGTACCTGGAAGCCGCTTTCCGCTAAGTAAAAGGAGCTGACTATGCCAACCGTTCCGCAATATCAACGCCAGAGCCAGACGCAAACCGCGCCGGTGATGACGAGCAATCTTCGTGTCCCGGAAAATCCACTGGTGCAGGGCATCCAGCAGGCTGCTGATACGTCGATCAATATGATGGCTGATGCAAAGCGCAAGGCTGATGTAGCGCTTAGCCAGGATGCTCTGCTGCAATTTAATCAGTTCGGTGATGACCAGTTCAACAACCCTGACAATGGTCTGATAACGAAGCAGGGAAAGGCTGCGCTAGGGCAAAGTGATGTCGTCATGCAGAACATGCAGCAGAAAGCTCAGGACTTGCTGGGTACCGTGCCGGATGGCGAATCCCGTCAGCAGTTATCTTTTCAATTGCAGCAGTCGATGCAGTCATTTCATAACCAGGCCCGCCGGTATGAGGTTGGCCAGTTCCAGCAATTTCAGGATCAGCAGTTCTCCGCTATTAAGCAAAACGTGGTAACCCAGTCTCAGGGGCTCTATGGTGATGATGCAGCGTTTGTTAATACGGTGAAAATGGGGTTCGATGCGATCGAGCAGTACGCCGCTGCCCATGGATGGAGCCAGGAACAGGTTGTAGCGGAAAAAGAAAAGCTGAAAGAGCAGGCGGCAGATAGCGCGCTGAGTACTGCAGCATCGCAACAGTATATTCAGTTCATGCAGCAGAATGGTGAGCCTGGAGACAATGAGGGTGCGCCACGTGTTACGGCGCATGGTAATTCGTCAGCCGCCAGAGGGCTGCGAAATAATAATCCGGGGAACATCGAAGCCGGTTCCAATTCGTGGGATGGCCAGGCGGGTAGTGATGGGCGTTTTGCGAAATTCGTGACCCCTGAGCATGGTATTCGTGCGCTGGGTAAAAACCTGCTTTCGTACCAGCGGCAGGGTTACGACACAGTTAGCGAGATCGTTAATCGTTGGGCGCCGGCCAGCGATGGCAATAACACAGAAGCGTACATTGCCGCATTATGCAAAAAGCTGAATGTCACGCCAAATGACCAGCTTAATATGAGCGACATTAATACCCTGCGTCAGCTCTGCGCTGGCATCATCCAGCACGAGAACGGGAAACAGCCATATAGCGAGGATCAACTGAACACTGGCGTTTCTGCCGCGCTTGGTCTTACTACTCTGGAATCGCCTAAGCGATATTCAGGGAATCAAGCTTTCGACGCCGCAAGCCCGCAGCAGCAGGCGGCATATTTACGCCAGTCTATGGAGCTGCGGAACCAGGCTCGTACGCAGTTCAAGGCCCAACTTGTTGATCAGGTGCAGGATGCAACCGCTGCTTATCTGAAGGGGATCCAGTTCGATAATCCGCCTTCACAGGGCGACTTCATTAACGCTTTCGGTTACCGGGAGGGGACACAGCGTTTTAACGATTTCGAAAACCTGCGCGTTGCCGGGCAGTATATCGGATCTTTCCGCACAATGCCGACGGCATCCATTCAGCAATATGTCAGTGATCTAAAGAATCAGGTTGGTAATGGAGAAGGGCTGGCAGGGCGCGCAGCAGCATTCGACCATGTTCAGGCTGCTGCTCAGAGGATAATTAGCCAGCGTCAGTCTGACCCGTTTCAGTCTGCTGTCGATATTGGAGCCTATAAGCCAATCAGCAACAGCACTCCTGATGCCATTGCGTCAGAGGTGAAAAATCGCTATGCGGCGCAAGACCAGCTGAAGGCTATAGGTATCACTCCACCACTGCTGTCGAAACAGGAATCGCAGGTTTTGACTGATGCAGTCCGAAATTCTACGGATGTAAATCAGGCGATCAGTCTGTTGCAAGGATTAGGGAGAACCTTACCGCCGCAGGCATTGCGCAGTGTTGCATCATCGATCGCGCCAGGCAGTCCAGGAACCGCATACGCAGCGCTGCTGCTTGGCCAGCAGGATAACCAGTATGACAACCGCAGCGGCATCATCCCTTACAGCCAGTTCGTATCCTACAAGCCTACGCTGGATAAATACGATGTCGCTAAAACGGTGCTGGCTGGCGATCAGATGCTGAATCCCACCAAGGCGATGAAGGACGCGGGGATCAGCGCAGTCAGCATTCCATCGGATGAGAAGCTTAAAGCTGTTTTTGATGATGAAGTCGGTAATGCTTTCGCCTACAACGCTCAGGCGCGCCAGGTGGCGTGGGGCAACTTTCGGGCAGCTTATGCCGCGCTTGCATATCAATCAGGCGATCATAGCAAAACCAATACTGTAGCTCCCGACTCTAAAATTGCAGAGACAGCAGCGTTGTATGCCACAGGCGGCGTGTATAAGGGCCTGAACGGCAGTGACGTAGTCATGCCTTTCGGTATGGATAAGACCACCTTCCGGGACCGGTACACTGCCGCAGGGCGAGAGGCTATGACTCAGGCGGGATTAAACCCTTCATCGTTGGAAAACTTTAAGGCGGTAAATGTCGGCAATAACCAGTATCGCCTCGTAAACGGTAGCGGTCGTTGGGCGACAGATCCGCGGACTAACCAGCCGGTAACTGTGAGGGTTGAATAATGTCAGACCTTTTTTCTCTGGTCCCGGAGGGCCAGGCATGGCTGGATAATCAGGCGCAGGAAAAACCTTCGCGGCCTGAAGACTTCGATCCGTCGGCATTTCAGGGGAGTTTGTCTGCATTCATTCGCGGAGCCGGTGAAGGTGCGCTTGGACAAGTGCAGTCTGCCGTAGGATTTAGCAAACGGCTTATCAGTGACCCGGCATTTACCGACAATGTCGCACCTACCATCAACATGTTCCGCGTCATGTTCCCGGATGCCGACAAAGCGCTGAATGAGTCATATGACTATTTCGGTAAGCAACTGAGCAGCGCCAGGGAATACATCAAGCCCGAGGCCGGAAGTCAGGGCATGGCCGCCCAGGTCATTCACGGATTGGGCCAGTTTGCACCTGCGATCGGTGCTTCAGTTATTGGCGGACCGGTGGTCGGTGCAGCGGCGGCGGCAGGCAGTACCTACGAGCAATCCTACCAGGATGCTTTGGCAAAGGGTGTTGACGAACAGACCGCACGCACCGTGGCAGCTGAACAAAGCGGATTCAATGCGGTAGGTATGGGATTGCCAGCGGCAGTAGGCGGAAGACTGGCGACAAGACTTCTCTCCGGTGTAGGCATCAACGCGGCATTCGGTGGCCTAAACCGCTTTGCTGTCGGTGAGACTCTGGAAGAGAACGGCTATGCAGATATGGCGAAGCAGTACCGTGTCTTTGACAGTCAGGCCATCCTGATCGATTCCGTACTCGGGGCTGCGTTTGGCGGCGCTCATCACTTTGCAGCGCGCGGTAATTCCGTTGATGCCAGGGCTGATGCGCCGCCGACAGTTGATGAAGGTACTACGCCGCCGCAGGATGCAACGGTAACAGCAGAAACGGCGCCTGCACAGGAATCTGGTGTTGTGCCTGGTGCTGATACCAGTACGCCAGGTGCGACGTATGATTCACGGCTGGCAGAACTGCAGCAACTGGCCGGGCAGGTTTTATCTCGCGGTGACCGTAAAGCTCTCACCGACGAGATATATCGGGCAGAGTATGAAATTGCACGGATAGGAGAACAGCGCCAGGCACTGCGTGACCAACGCGTGGGAAACAGCAGCAGCCGTCGCATTCGTAATCGGGAACTGGCAGCGCTCGAGCAGAGGGTGCAGGAAATTCAGAGCAGGATTGAACCCAGCAGGCAGGCTCTTGCAGACAGCACCCCTGGCGGACGGTTCTACGATGCGCGCTCTGATCTTTCCAGGCTGGAGCAGGGAATTATCCCGGAGAGTATGCGCGGACTGATTCCTGAATCATCAGCTAAACCCAGTGATATCGATGCGGCCCATACCCTGAATGAAGGGCTGCATTATGATATTGAGTCCGCGCCGGTTCTGCACGGCAGCGAAGCCAGCATTAACAGTCACGTTGCTGCGATGGATGAGGCCGCAAGGCAGTTGATGACAGGGCAGCCTGTGAACGTCAGCATGCAGGCGCGTGGGCTTGATGGCGTTGTGCGTCCTGATTTGCTGGCCGATGCATCGGAGCAGCGCGCGGCGATGGAACAGGTATACCGTGAAAACGGGATCCCGCTAGCCCAGCGTGAAGCCGTCAGTGAATCGCCGGCTAGAATGACCGACAATAGCGCTTTCGCCGGAAAAGAAGATACTTCACAGGTCAGCGTGGATCCCGATACGGGAGAAACCATTTCCTCAGGTAGTTACGATCTGATGGCTGCGCGCGACCTTGCCGGCGTTGAGTCGGATATCACCGTCGCTCATCCTGACACCGGGCAGCCGGTGAAGCTTTCAGAAGTGCTCGCCGATCTGGATAACCAGATCGCGACCGTTAAAAACGAATCCCGCGCCTACTCTGTGGCCGCTTCCTGCTTCCTGAGGAATCCGTGATGAAACAAGCCTGTATTGATGCCGTAGCCAACACGCTGGGGCGCCAGCCGAAAGCGGACGAAATTAAAAATATCGAAGACCGTATTAAAGACGCCGTGCGCGTCATCGCGCGCCGCAACGCCAGGGAAGGGAAGACCGGCATCCCTGACGCGGAAACTTACCGTCAGGCGGCAGAGCTTGCCGCTGCGCAGGCTGTGCATGCGGTATTCAAAAAACGTCAGCGAGTGGCGCAGAATGCCATCGCTATCGCCAAAGTTCGCGACACGCTGAATAAAGCCATACCCGAGAATGAGCAAACCCCGATCGCTCTACAGCAGTTTATTTTTTCCGGGCGCCGCGGGCGAGACAAGCAGACGGATATTAACGTGGTCTCCGCAGAGGAGATGGGGACAGGGGCATACCAGGACTGGACGCGCCAGCTATCAGCCGAACTTACGGCAGCTGGCGATGATGTTCAGAAATTCTTCTATCAGAGTCAGGCGTTAGGTGAGCAGCGCCTGCGCAACCTTTTGCCGTTTGACCGTGAAGCGTCCAGATCTGGCCAGTTGCAGATCCTGAAGGAAATTTACGGCGAAGACACCGGGAACCCGGCAGCAAAGAAAATTGCGAAAGTATGGGGGGATGTCACCAGTCGGGCCCGGCAGGAGATGAACGATTCCGGATTTGATATAGGTCTGCGTGATGACTGGCACCTGCCATACGTTGATGATGCCGAGCTTATCCGCGCCGCCGGCCGCGATGAGTGGCTTTCCTCTCTTCCGCTGACTGAGCGCGCTGCTGCAATCGCCGCTCGTCGGCAGCCGCCGCAGGATTTCGCGCGGCAGGCCTGGGTTGATGATGTATGGAACACTCAGGACCGATCGCAGTATGTTAACCTCGACGGCAGCCCGATGAACGATATTGAGTATCGCCAGGCGCTGGAAGCCATCTTTGAAACCAAAGTGACGGAAGGGGCCAACAAGATTGACCCCGGCGCTTTTATGGGAAGCGGTGGCATAAAGAACCGCGGATCACAGAGCAGGGTGATGTCGTTCAAGGATGCACAGTCGCATTTTGCGTATATGGAGCGATACACCCAGCAGCCAGTAGTCGGCGTTATGATGTCGCACCTGCAGTCCTCATCGCGGGACCTTGGAGTTGTTAAAGCGTTTGGGCCTGATGCAGCCAGCAACTTTAAACTGCTGATGGACCAGATCCATAAACGTTCTACGGCAACCGATGGAGGCGGTAAGAATGTAAATGACATGGATGATCAGCGAGATCTTGTTACGAGGATGTTTAATGCAATGGCCGGGCTGAACGGTGTTGCATCATCGAGCGTGTTTTCGTCTGCTGTCGGTGGTCTACGAAACCTGATGACCTCGGCAATGCTTGGCACCAGTGTGTTCACCGCAGCCAGCGATCAGGCCATCATGCGCGCTAATGCTCAGGCTCTTGGCTTCGATCGCAATGGCATGCGGCTGTCGGCCAATACTCTGCGCAATCTCTTTAACGGCGACGCAAAGCGTGCGAATGCCGAGCTTGGTCTGCTGGTTGATACGCATGCGGCGGTGGTGTCGAAAATGGGAGGGTTTGACCTTTCTCGCGGGATAACAGGTTGGTTCGCTGAGAAGACGCTGAAGTGGTCCGGGTTAATCGCTATGGACCGGGCAAATAAGGCTTCTTTTGGCCTGCTGATGTTTAAGAATATCGGCGAGCTTTCCCGCAAATATAAGTCACTGGATGCGCTGACCGACAGCGATCGGACTGTGCTGGCTAACAAGGGGTGGACGCCAGAGGACTGGGCTATTATGAGTGCTGGGGAGTTGCGCCCGCTGACGCCTGACGGGCATAAGGGGATGACGCCAGACGCGATCTATGACGTGCCCGATGAGACTATCCGTAATATCCTGGCTGACAGGATAGAGAAGGTGCGGGCTGGCAGTGATCAGGCGCTGGCGGCGCTGGGCGATATGACCGACGCGAAGTTCAAGACACTGAAACAGGCCTTTGATGCAGAGGTTGAGCAGACCATTAGCCGCATGGTGCGAAATGCACGTGCAGAGGCTGCACAGCATCTCTTGGGTATTACACACGGAGAGATGACCAGTGCAGTAACAACCGCGACAGGACTGGATACATATGCAAGAGATAGCGTTAAAAATAATGCTATTGGTGAGTTATTGAAGAGTTTCATGCTATTCAAAACCACACCGATGGCAGGTATGCGGCAGATGGTTACTAGAGCACAAGATCTTGAGTCAGTTCCAGCAGTCAAGTTCCTGGCGTCATACATTGCTGGTACCACGCTGGCCGGGATGTTCGCCAACCAGATGAATACACTCCTGTCAGGAAATGACCCACTGGATATGACTAAGCCTCAGACGTGGCTGCAGGCGCTCCTTAAAGGTGGCTCCTTCGGTATTTACGGGGACTTCCTGTTCCAGGACCATACGCAATACGGATCGAGTGTTGGCGCGACATTTGGCGGGCCTGTACTTGGTCTCATTGAGCAACTCTCTAAAACCGTGCTGACGAACTCGCAGAAAGCGATAGCTGGTGAGGATACAACATTTACCGCCGATGCGTTAAAAACCGCCAGGATGATTACGCCGTTTGCTAACCTGTGGTATACAAAAGCGGTAACCAATCACCTGATCCTGCAACAGCTTCAGGAGATGGCAAACCCTGGGTATAACGCTCGCGTGCGCGACCGCGCGATGCGTGAATTTAATACAACTAGCTGGTGGGAACCTGGCGAAGAAGCGCCACGGAGAGCGCCAGATTTAGGTAAGGCAGTGGGTGAATAATGATTAATTTATTTAAAACGGACAGGCCAATTATTGCATTGATTCTTGGCTTTCTACTTCTTATGAAGTTACTATCTGCACTGGGGTTTATTTTTAATGTTACTACTACAGTTGCTATCGTAGTAGGTGTTCAGATTATATGTATTGCTTATGTTATTTATAGTATGAATGCAAAAGGTGGTGGTGCATATACCATTAAAAAAATGGCTGCTGCGCTCATAATTACAATGGCACTTGATTTTATTGTTATTTTGTTTTCTCTATCGGGGAGGGAGATTAATCCTGAATATTATCCAAGAATATTTGGTGCAGAGCTAACTTACGTAATAACAATATTATACATCCTTCTCTCTAAAAAGTTGAAAAGATTCAAAGAAACAGATTTTTAATATATGAAGAAAAGGCCGCTTTCGCGGCCTTAATTATCACTGACCGCCGGGGCGGGAGTCAGCAGAACGGCCGCCACAGCGTGAGCCATCAGCTGCAGTATCATCAGGATGCTGGCAGTTACCAGCGAAAGCTTGTGTAGCTGAACCCAGAGACAACAGAACAAACAGCACTGCTAATGCTTTTTTCATTTTCACTTACCATGTGTAGACCACTTAACGTGGCCCGAACATTGTAGACCTTAGCTCATAATTCAGCCATTAAAAAAGGCCGCTTTCGCGGCCTGCTGCTACACTAAGAAATCAGGGCGCCAAATGCTTGCTTGCCTAGGCATAGACTGCAATCCTTTGAGATTGAGTATCCTTTCACACTCATTAATTAGTTTCAACATCTGAGTTTCTTCTGCTGCGACTCTATGAGCACTAGATGGAGGCCCCCAAAAGTCAAGGAGAAAACAATTTCGTTCCGATGTAACAAAATAAATTAAATAAACATCACTAGTTGGAATTGTTTTCATTTTTTTTGTGGTCTGATCTATTTTTCCAGACTCCCAGTTTTTCCAACAAGCTTGAGTTCCACTCTCTCCATGATCATCTGAGTAGTAATTTAGATCAACATGAACCTTTCTTAAGTGGTATGGTTTAACCTCAGGCGGTCTACCAAATAAGGTATCCTTCCCAAAATGTGGGTGATGTCCATATCGATAATGATCTTTAAATGAATCGACAAACTTACTTAATTCCGGATCCTTCCTGAATTGACCAGGGAGGATTAATCCCTGGTATTCATTCCGCATCGTCGTATAACTCCCCCTGCATTTCCTCAAGGGTTCTGGAATACATACGATCAGATAGCGAAATAACTTGCTCTCTGGTCATGGATGGAAGTTTGCTATAAATAGGTTTTTCTACAAGAGAGCAACCTTTTAACGTCTTTAATCCGCCCTTTACATTACTGCTGTACTTCAATAACTGAATAAGCTTACCTTCTTCAACCGATAATTGAGCCACGGGCTCAAGATTATAATCCATTAAACAAGATAAAGCTTTCATCTGAAGACTTTGGCGAATATCCTTGCGAGAAGGCTCCCTCGCATAAAAACCTGACATACCACGAAGTTTTTCCTTTCCAGATCCTAAATTAATCAACCTGACAAACTCGCCGTCAATTAATAAAACTTCGCCCACAACAGACTCAGTTGTCCTAGCAGCGCTTCCGGCAAGAGCTGCCCGGATTCTATCTCGTCCGTCGTCTTTCTTTTGCGGTGCGGGAGGAGGCGGAAGAGGTTTTTTGGTGGACATAGTGACCTCCTTGAATTATCTGTTGGATGAACATTGTACCTAAAGCATACACTGGCTGGCAAAAAAAACAGCAGTTGAAAGAAATAGTGAACATAATAATCCATATATGGATTGATTTTGTGTTTTAATACGCCATATATTACCTTTGTGGTAAATTTACATCGCCTAAACCTTGTGCCATAGTGATCGGGCATCGGCAAAATCCGGTGCCGGGATTGGCGTCCCGGTTAATGTCACAGCGCACGACACGCGCTAGCGTGTTTTTTTGTGCTTACGCTCCAGTGTACCTATTCAATGGTGGGCTGGGCGGGGGTCCGAAAGGACGCCGGTTCCCTGTGACGCCGGTACGCCAACTCCGTTCAGTTCACCACCAGTAATTGGCGTTGCGGTGGTGATCGTCCTAGTCACAGGAGATTCACTATGAACACCAAACCATCAGTTTTTTCATTCGAATCGCACAGCAATATTCGTGCGGTTAATATCGACGGCAATCCTTGGTTCGTTTCTTCTGATGTTTGCAAGGCCATAGGCATCAAACACACTGCTAGCGCCATGCGCGCTTTAGACGATGATGAAAAGGGGGTGCATTCAATGCACACCCCTGGTGGTCAGCAAGATTTCACCATCATCTCAGAGTCTGGCCTCTACACCCTTATCCTCCGCTGCCGCGATGCGGTGACGCCGGGCACCATCCCCTACCGCTTCCGCAAATGGGTAACCGGTGAAGTGCTGCCGCAGATCCGCCGCACCGGGCGCTACGTCCGGGAAGAGTTATCGCCGGCGGACAAAGCCCGCATGCTGGCGCAGGAGATGACGAGCAACATGCTGCCGGCCATCATGGATGCATTGCAGGTCGAGCAGAAGCACTACACCTTCCCTCTTAACCGGCGCTATCAGGATCACATCCATTCACCTGATGGCCTGCGTGAACTTGCGAAAAGCTCAATGGTGATGAAACTGCTCCGCGAACTCGATGCTGACGGGCATGATGTATCCGGCGCCGCCGCAGAAGTCACGGCCATGCTCAGCTACATTGTTGGTATCGGCGCCGTACTGCGCGACATAGAGACGCATGCTCAGTATGTGATGGTTAAGGCCAAGGGTTACTGAGGCTGCTGGCGCAGGGAAGCGCTCATCAAAAAGCCCGCTAGGCGGGCTTAATGAGAATTAATTGATTACCGAAGATGGAAACTAAATTCAGTATCTTTGTAGTGCTCTTTGAAAAACTGAATTGCTTCAGTTGCTGCTCTATATATATGTCGTTTTAAATATATCTTTTGATCACCTATAAATATGCAAACATCATCATCATAATCTGAGCGAAACTCAACGCCATTTATATTTGCTAAATTTCCTTTTCCAAAACAAATGTTAAAACTGAATTTTGCCCCGGTTTCTATTGATATATGATTGTCGGAGTCGATATGACATGCTGCATCTCTAGCATATTTTATTAGCATGGAAACATTTGTTATTTTATTGGTAATGATGACGTCATCAGTAAACGAAATTTCATTCCCTAACTTAAATGATTTATATGTTATATCTCTTGTTAAAATAAGTAAGTTGATGAGGATTGAATTGAAAATCAATTTATCAGTTTTAAAGTTTTCTAATAATTCTGATTTTATTATTGATTCAATAGTTCTTTTGGAATTAGATATTTCGGAAACAAAACTAAATTCTTCATCATTGTTCATATGATTAATCCATGAGAATTTTATTAAAAAAACTTCGGCAAGCCAGCGTCTTTTAAAATATTATTTGCTGTATGCTTTGATTTCACAGTGAATGGAACAGAAAAGTTTCTGCATGATAATGGACTATACCATATCTCATGACTCCCTTTTCCTTGCCTGACAAAATAGCATTTTGCAGATTTAAGGATATCAACGAGCGTAGGGTATAGTCCTGTACCCATACACTACAGTGCCATTCTGTCAGTGAAGTTCTGTTCCTGAACGAAGGATAAATGCAGCCGTTTGAGGTTGCCTTTGTATCCGTTCATTTCATATAACTCAGGAGCTATCTCCCACACTCTTTCGGTCAGATCTTCGTAAGAGTCAGCTTCAGTGGAGAGCCCAAGATCTTCACAGTATGCCACCCATACATTCTCTTCTGTATCGTGACACACGTTTACTTTGAAAAGGCTCGAGAATTTCAACACATCATCAGTTCTCATAGTCGCCTCCTGTTTTACCTTATTGGTAATACTAAGCCACTCATGCAATCCGTCAAGAATTATTTTAAATGTGCTTCCTGGCTATCAATCCCTATCTGAGTTGCTGCCGCAACTGCATTGCGCAGAAATCCAAGTGTGTTTGCAGCTCCCGCATTGACAACTGAGAGCTTGTCACATAGTTAACCAGTGCCACCAGTTCCGCCGCCGCACCGCTGACATCGTGGCCGTCTCGCTCCATCTCCCTGAGCAACTCCATCAGCTGTGATTTTACAACCAGGGATCTGACCCCTTCCGGGGTGTGGATACGATCCGCAAAACCTTCGTCGACAGGATACTGGTACCGCTCTGGCATTAAGATTACTCCGATAAATACTGTATATATATACATATATCAAAAGGTAACAGGGTTTTCCAGAAGGTTTTTATTTACCTTAATGGTAATGTTTTTGCTAGTTTCGATTTGTTTTATTCATATATGGTTTTATGGGTAATAGAATGCTTCTATGCACGCGCGCCAGCGCTGACCACTGGAGCAGACTATGACAGTTTCAACGCAGGTAAGCCGTAACGAGTACACCGGGAACGGCGCCACTACCCAATACGATTTCACGTTCCGCATCCTGGATAAAAGCCACCTGCTGGTGCAGACGCTGGATACCTCCGAAAGTATCGTGACGCTAACACTCGGCACCGACTACAGCGTTACCGGCGTCAACCGATACTCTGGTGGGAAAGTAGTGCTCAATACGCCGCTCCCTGACGGCTATAAAATCTCTATAGAGCGCAGCATCCCGGTTACCCAGGAAACGAGCATCCGCAATCAGGGCGGATTCTTCCCGGAGATCCACGAGGACGCCTTCGATAAGTTGACTATGATCATTCAGCGCATGTATGGATGGTGGTCAGGTCTGGCGCTCAAAAAGCCTTCATGGCTCGCTAACTATTACGACGCACTCAACAACCGCATTCGTAACCTTCGTGACCCGTCACAGGCGCAGGATGCGGCGACGAAGGGGTATGCTGACAATCTCTATCAGGGCGCCATTTCTCATTCAGACAATAACTTTAAGCGAACGCTGAGGGTTTCTGAGTCAGAAGTAGGAATGCTTCCTGGCATCTCAGGTCGCAGGAAAAAAATACTGGCATTCAACGATACCGGTAATCCGATAGCGGTATTGCCTGAGTCAGGTTCTGCGGCTGATGTGATGATTGAGCTGGCATCAGAAGAAGGGACCTCACTGGTCGCAAAGTTAGGTAATAAACCTCTTGTCGCGATCAGTT
>OHAS01000534.1_pt1 | contig 32715 bp, 29 predicted proteins | sample 1577131 | NCBI WGS metagenome assembly OHAS01 (sample SAMEA3541566, study PRJEB24748) | human gut metagenome | biome: human gut; feature: human-associated habitat; material: faeces | place: China | collected 2012 | reverse complement strand
GTTTCTGATCCGCGGAACGGAACGATGCTGAAGATGTTCAACCTAATTGATATTGGTGAGCGTGCTGGTAGCGGCATCCCGAATATCTTCCGCGTCTGGCGTGAGCAAAATTGGACAACTCCGGAGATTACAGAGCAACTCGAGCCAGAGCGGACGACATTAACGCTTTTATTCTCCAAGGGAGACGATAAAAAAGCGACGATAAAAAGTGACGATAAAAAAACGACGATAAAATCTGCACGGCAGAAAGAAGAGATCATCGCATACCTTACAGATCATATTTCGGCCAGAAGTGCTGATATTGCAGAGCTTCTTGGAGTCAAGAGTACACGAGCCAAGAAACTCCTCTCTGAACTGACTGCGGAGGAAATTGTTGTAGCTAAAGGCGGAAATCGAAACAGAACCTATCAGTTGAAATCTTAGTCGTTCGCAATAATAGGCAATGCAGAAGCACAATATGATCGAGATGAATTACCATTATGAAACAGAAACCATGGGATAGATATGAAGCTGCTTTGTTGCTTAGCTACTGTTTAAAAATCGAAGCAGGAGATATACCTCGCAAGGAAGCAGTAGATATTGTCTCAAATACCCTAAGAAAACGAGCTGAGGTACAAGGCGTCGAAATCGACGAGACATTTAGAAATACAAACGGTATTTCTATGCAGATGTCTGCAATCAGAAATTGCTATTTGGGAAAAGACCACGGTTTAGCTGGCTCAAAGCTATTCCACGAGATGGTTGATCTATACAAAAGCAACCACGATGCACTTGAACAAATCTTACAGGGGGAATCTGACAAAGTGAACAGATCAATATGGCAGGAATTCCTTCTGTGGCTGAAGGAAGCAGTTCCAGACAAAGAAAAGGAGATCGTGACCTCGTTGGCGGCGGTCAGTATGCTTGCACTGAAAAGCAATCGGACACATATGCCCATCAGCGAAATTTCAGATGTTGCTGAGATTGAACGGCTACAATCGATTATGCGAAAACCGGGCGCACTGGGACTGCATTCTAAGAAAATGCTGACCAAAGCAAGTCACGCTTTAAATACCTATGTGCAATTTTTGGATAAAAAGGCTGATGACGCAGCTGCACCAGAAGAGTCGCAGTCTGTGTCAGTCGAAGAGTCGGTTGCGCATGCAAATTTCCGGGTCGACTTTTCGAAATCTATTAGCTATGCACATACAAAACCCATTAGCTGTAAGTACAAGGGACGGGATATTTCATGCGCTGGATGGAATGCTTTGTTCATAAATCTGACCAGACTGATCTATCAGGAATGCGGTGATACATTCCCGGTCGGCTGTAGTCTATTGTCCAGCTCTCGCATTGATATTGGCAATGCGGAGGGAATGAATTATCCAAAGGAAATTGCCAATGGTGTTTATCTGGAGTGCAATGCGAGTGCGACCGGTATTGTAAATAAGCTACATGCGCTTTTCGATATCTGTGGAATCAACTATGATGATGTTATTATTGAATATTGCAAAACGAGTGACAATATAGTATCCGAAAAAGAAGTAAAAGCTTCCAATCCACAGGTTGCTGCCTTGGAAAAGTTACTTTCAAAGCACTATAAATATGGGTTCCGATTAGGGTCCCCCATTGAACTGATGCGCATTAGAAATTTTGCAGAAGAAGATGGCATTTTTCTCGCTGATTCCGATGAGGAGTTGGAGCGTAAAATTGCTGCTACCGGAATAAAAATTGACGGCAAAGTGTTTATCATTGAGAGCGAAATTCTCTCGGGAATTGCTGCTGTAACAGATAGCGTGTTCGACGAGGGGGCAACAGTTATCTTCTTGAATCAGCTGATGGAAATCAAAGAAGAATGGTTGTCAGAACAGCATATCACCAATGTCGATATGCTGAAGACGCTCTTAAAACGGATTCGTCCTAATTACTACTATGGGCAGAATATTATCACTCCTGGAGAAAAGTCAACGGAACACGATGCTATTGTCAAAGAAATTCTCAGAATCAGCACGGGGCAGTCGGTTGTTCGGACAGATGCTTTGAAGGAAAAGCTCCCCTATATTCCGACAGAAAAAATCGCATGGAGTTTATCAACGAGTCCGGAGTTTATCTGGATTAGCGAAGGAAAATACTTTCTCATGAATCAGTTTGTGCTTTCTGAAGAAGATGCAAATACAATTTCTGAACATGTGGCCAACGAGTGCGAATTGAATGGCTATGCCTCCATCACCGACCTACCTCTTGGCAATATTCAGGAAGAAAACTATGAACTATCAGAAACGGCTATCTATGCAGCGGTGTATAGCACTGTGCTCAAGGAGCATTATTATCTGCACGGGAAGATTCTCACCAAAGAAGAGAATGGTGTGGATATCTCTGCACTGCTGAAAGCATACTGCGCTGGGAAAAGTTGTTGTACTGCATCTGAGTTAATGGAACGGGCAGAAGAACTGACGGGAACTCCGAATAAGCAGACCTCTATGGCTATTCTTTATGATAGTATGATTCGCGTTGATATGGATGAGTTTGTCTCTGAAGATCAGATTCATTTTGACACCAACGCTGTCGATACACTTCTTAAAAGCATGGTTGGTACACGATTTGCGCCCATAAGAAGTGTGAACACATTTGCTCTGTTCCCATCTTGTGGTGCAAGCTGGAATCACTATATACTGGAGAGTTTTTGCTATCGTTTCAGTGAAGGATATAGGCTTGCTGTCATCAATTATAACGACAAAAATGCCGGATTAATTGTTTCAAAGAATCTAACTCTTAGTTATGCGGATATGCTCAGTGAGGCGGCTGCAAATTCCAGTATGGAACTGACGCTTGAATCTGTTGGCCAATATTTCTTTGATAACGGATACACCGCAAAAAGAAAATACACCAAGATGCCCGAAATATTGGAACGGGCAAAAAAAATAAGAGAGGAGGACTGATTCCAATGTATTCTTATTCCTACGATGCGACCACTGGGGGGATCGTCCTAAACTCATCTCCAACGGTTTTTTCCAAGGAACCCCGTCCTGTGTGGGCAGCGGAGATGAATCTTCTTGGATTTCATCAGTACTGGAATTATGATGAACAAAACGATATTCCCTATATGTGGGCAGAGTCCAATGCATATTGGTATCGAGGAACACAGCTTGCCAAAATAAAGGGTGGCGATTTGTATACGGCTCCAGAGTTGATGCCGACTCGAACAGAAGATAATCGTATTCCATTTTCAAAGGAAGATGGATTTGTTCTGCAACCCATTGATATATCGGCGATGAGTCATCAGAATGAGGAACTGATGACGATTGTCGAAAACACCACTGTCAAGAAGATTGTCAAGGAGTACGAAAAATTTAAAAACCGTCTTGATATTTTTCATGTGGCTTTTTCTGGGGGGAAAGACAGTGCGGTACTTCTGGATCTTATAAAAAAAGCTTTGCCTATTGGCAGTTTCGTTGTTATCTTCGGAGACACTGGGATGGAATTTCCGGATACCTACGATATTGTCGAAAAAACCAAGGCTCAATGTGAGGAGGATGGGACACCTTTCTATGCTGCTCGGTCACATTTTGAACCCCATGAGTCTTGGACGCTTTTTGGACCACCTGCACGAGTGTTGCGCTGGTGCTGTAGTGTCCACAAGAGTACACCTCAGACGCTCAAAATGCGTGAGCTTACTGGAAAAGATAACTATATTGGCATGGATTTTGTAGGTGTAAGAGCGCATGAGAGCGTAACCAGAAGTAAGTATGATTACGAAAATTTCGGAAAGAAGCAAAAGGGACAGTACAGTTACAATCCTATCTTGGAGTGGACTTCGGCCGAGATATGGCTCTACATCTTCATAAATGATGTGTTGATTAATGAAGCATATAAGAAAGGAAATTCACGCGCTGGTTGCCTTTTCTGCCCGATGGGTGGTGGTTCGAGCGATTATTTTCGTAGATGTTCTTATCAGAAAAAAGTCGATGAATATGTTGACCTTATCAGAAACTCTTACGGTTCGACTGATACAAAAAAAGCACAATCGTACATACAGAACGGTGGATGGAATGCACGAAAGAATGGTCGTGACTTGGCGGACAACCCCTTTCGCTGCATCGAGTCCGTTGTAGGAGATGACATTTCCATCACCGTTGTCAATCCAACCACTGACTGGAAAGAGTGGATTAAAACAATTGGCGACCTTCGTGATACCGAAAATGGGTATGCGATTAGTTATAAAGAAAAAGAATATCCATTTAAGATTACTGATACCGAAAACGGGTATGTAGTCATGCTTCAACAGAACTTCTCAAAAGAGTCACCTCAATTCGTAAAGCTTTTTCGCCAAGTTTTTCGAAAAGCTTCATATTGCGGAAAATGCAGAGTATGCGAGACTAACTGCCGGAACGGAAGTATTAAATTCAAGGACGGTAAGGTTCGGATTGAAAACTGTATCCACTGCCACCAATGCCATGAAATTGATAGCGGATGCTTGCTGTTCCATTCACTGAGGCATCCTCAAGGAGGGGGAAAACCAATGAAAAGTTTGAATTCCTTTGCAGATCACGCGCCAAAGCGAGAGTGGCTTGTATCGTTCTTTGATCTAAAAGAAGCTTTTTTCACGGAGCACTCTTTGGGGCCAATGATGTATGACATGTTCCGTCGTTTTCTCCGTGATGCGGGCCTAAATGAGAAGAACCATTTTACATCTTTCGCTGAATTAATTGAGCAGATTGGCTGGGAGAGTGATACAGCACTTGGCTTGATGATGGTCAACTTGGCAATGGAGAATCCTCAAATTGCCTGGTATGTAAACACCCTCGATATAGGTGTTTATTATGAGCGGAAGCAAGTAGAAGAAATGCTGACCTCTTTGGACGTCAAGCCCAAAGACGCCAAGTCGATAGTGAAGTCATACAAGCGCATAATGGAAACACCATTTGGAACGACTTTGAATTTCGGCTATTTTACCGATGACGAGAACATTGTCAGATTGAAATGGTCAATGAGCGACAATCGGGTATTCCTCTACGCACTGTATCGTTTCGTGGAAAAGTGCAATTTGAATCGGGAATTCAATGTATCGTATCTGTTCGATGAGAGCATAGAGCGCGACGGCGTAAGTCCAGTAAGGTTGTTTGGCTTATATGATGAAGAGGAACTTCGCAATGTGTTGCTGGGCCTGTCCGCACGCTATCCAAACTTTATCAACGCAACTTACACAAACGACTTGCAGAGTATTTCACTGCGCGATAAGTCATCATCCGATGTCCTGAAACTATTCGAGGAGGAGTACTGATATGGCAAGCAAAAAGTACTGCGAATATTTTGATGTAAATGAATCGTATTTCCCTTGCATAGATGAATCGGCAATTAACGCCGGCGCCCCTTGGGAGACGACCTATCCACATGAAACCTTTATTGATTTGTTGAACAGTGCAGAAAAAATGTTAGGTGGCACCACCAACCGTTCCATTTGGATTCACGGGGCTTACGGAACAGGTAAGTCTCAGTGTGCCTATGCGCTCAAAAAGATTCTGGAAGTCCCGAACGACGAACTGCGCGCATATTGGGATCGCTATGAACCGTTAAAGAAAAACAAAGCCCTGCTGGAAAAACTCATTGGACATAAGGAACAGGGCGTTCTGACCGCATACCGGTATGCTTCCGGTAGCATTACCTCTCCTCAACTGCTGTTTCTTGCAGTCCAGGAGAGCATTCGCGCTGCTTTGGATGCAGTGCCCGGCTCTTATAAGGGCGAGAACACGCTTAAAGAAAGCGTGATCGCATGGCTCACTGACTCCTCCCACAACGCCTTTGTGAATAGTCTGCTCCAAAAACCGGAATGGGTGTCCGAGTTTTCTCAGTCAAGCGCTGATGAAATTATCAATTCGCTGAGAAAGCGTAGTGATGTCTCCAGCCTTATGGAGAGTATCTTTAAAATGGCGGAAAAAGAAGGAATCACAGCTCTTTCCCTAACTGCGGATTCTCTTTGCGCATGGATTAAAGACATCGTGGCTCAAAACCATACTAAGGTCGTTCTAATTTGGGATGAGTTCAGCGGTTTCTTCCGTCAGAACCGCAATTCTCTGGATGAATTCCAGAAAATTGTTGCACTCTGCCAGGAGACACACTTCTATTTTGTGATTGTGACGCACCCTATCACCTCTATTGCCGGTGCCTCTATCTCTAAGGATGACCCTATGAGCGTTGTTCAGCAGCGCTATAAACAGATTGAAATCACACTACCTCCAAATATCGCCTTTGAGTTGATAGGGCATGCTTTCTCTGTGATTCCTGCGGCGAAAGATCAGTGGGAAGTCATGACCGGCGACTTGAATTCAAAAATTTCTGCATCTAAAATAGCTGTGATGAAAGCTGCGGTTGTCAAAAGCGACAGCGTTATGCAGCATATGCTTCCCATCCATCCAATGGCGGCGTTAGTTTTGAAGAATATTGCATCTGCATTCCAGTCCAACCAGCGCAGTATGTTTGACTTTATTAAGACACCAAAGGATTTGGATGTTCATGCCTTCCAATGGTTCATACAGAACACCAGACCGGATTCTGACCGATCTTTGCTGACAGTAGATATGCTCTGGGATTTCTTCTATGAAAAAGGCAAGGACTATTTGACCTCTGATATTAAGTTGATTTTGGACACCTATCCTCAGCAGACTAACCTGACCGAAAAAGAAAAGGTCGTTTTGAAGACGATCCTCATTATGCAGGCGGTAGACCAGCGCCTTGGTGGAACTATCCCTGTATTGAAAGCTACCGACCAGAATCTCAGTTATGCCTTTGAAGGAGACTGGGATGTTTATGAGAATGAATGCAAAAGTATTGCGAAAGCTCTTGTTAAGAAGGGCGTTCTAATTCAGACGCCTATTGCAGATGGCAAGCAGGTATACTCTGCTGCTGTTCTTGCTGGTGACGGAGCCAAAATTGATAGGCTGAAGGACGAAGTACGCAAAAACGGCACCATCACAAAGCTCGTCGAGGAAGGCACGCAGCTCGCGTCTGCGCTTAGCCTTACTCCTCCGCTGCGACTTCGCTATGCGGTCAATACAGATACCGGTGCATTGCCGGTCGTGACTGTAACCAACTTCGTGAAAATGATGGATCAGCTAAAGGTGAAGGATACCAGTTGGCATTTCTTTGCTGTTCTTGCCCTTGCAAGGACAGATGAGGAAGCACAGACCTTCCGTAATATGATAAAGAAAACAATTGGCAACGCCGAATACAAGACCATTCTGGTGATTGATGCGCTCTCTTCTCCTTTGGGCTTAGAGCTCTTTGAGGAATATGTGAGCTACTCCGCCATGTCTATGTACTACAACGGCAACAACAATCAGCAGTCCAAAGATAATGCTCGCAAGGCCAGAGAAGTTCTTGACCGGACATGGAGGGATCGGATTCATGATGGATCCTTCATCGTATGGTCTTATGCGAATCAGGACGGGGAAAAAGCGACTGGGGCGAATGCGGTCCATACCATCATGCAGACGGTCGTGCTGAATCGATACAACCATGTTCCTGACTTTACCAAGGGACTGACGGAGAGTCAGCTAAAAAACACACAGACCAAACAGGTTGCAAAATATGGCTTTGGCCTTTCGGATGTCAAAGGCCTGATTGCTGGCTGCGAAAAAACTGTTCTGGGCAAGGTTTGGAACAGGGATACTTACTGGAGTGACCAGGAACTCGAAAAAGAGCCTATCTCTATCATCAAGCGATCTGTGGACAAGCTGATTCACGAAGCCTTCCGTGAAAACGGCAGAATTTCTATTGATGAAATCTGTGAACTTTTGGAGACAGCATATGGTTTTGCACCATGCAACCTGACCGCATTTGTACTCGGCTTCCTGCTGAAAGAATACAAGGGCGATCCTTTCCGCAGTCAGGACTCTGAAGGACTCCGTGAATCCATGACACCAGATAAGCTTTCTGAGATGATTGGTAACTACTACAGTAAGAAGGCAAAGACAACATATATTGTAAGCCTGACGCCAGAAGAGAAGTCCTTCTACGAACTGACTGAAAAGGCGTGGCGTATTACTCCGAATACATGTACATCACCTACTCAGGCATCCAGCTTGATTCAGGCGAAAATGCGCGACTTTGTATACCCTGTTTGGACACTTGAGGAAGTGGATAACACCGGGGTCTACGATATTGTTAAAAAATATATCGCCCTGATTCAGAGTGACGGGAAAGCTGCACACACTATTGCCATTGAAATCGGCAAGATTGGCATGCAGAGGTCTTCGTGTGGAGATCATCTGCAAGCACTGCTAACTGCAGATAATTGTCTAAACGGAATGTCTCTGTTTATTCAGCATTTTGAGGGTGGAAAATTGAGCACTCTGGCAAAGGAAATCGGCGCGTCCGATCATGTGCTCTCCGACATCAAAAAACTGTTCAGCGTAAAGCATGCCGCCCAATGGATTGCCTCTACCGGAGAAGATGAAATCCGGAAGCTCACGGTCGAATATAGCTTTGTCAAGGTGACCAATGCCCTTCTGAATGTGTCCAAGGATTCCAAAGAAGGTGCATTCAAATCATGGCGCGAATTGTTGAAATTCCTGGGGCTTTCTTGTGAGTCTATTCAGGCAAAGTATCCTGCTCTCAATAATCTGTTTACTCTTTTGTTGAAGATCGTGAACTATGAAGACATTCTTCCTGATAACATGAAGATGCTTCGTGACGAACTTACTATCCATAACACAGAGATGCATGATTTGCTGAGTTCGCCGCTCAACAGCTTCATTGATCTCTATGCGCCTTATCTAACCGGCTTCAGCCATGAGGAATGCGAGATTATTAAAAACTCCATTACGGAAGACATGTTTGTTCTGTCTGCGACGAAAGGAAATGCAGTCGTCAAGAAGGCTGCCGACGATTATCGCAAGGGGCAGGTAAAGGACCAGCTGTTCAGACTGTGGAGTGAAAGAACTGGAGGAACGAAGAGTCCGAAACATTGGTCTGAGCATTACAAAACTCCAATTCTCTGCTGCATTGATCCGGAAATCTACGGCGAGGCAAAGAAAGCATTTGCCGTGTTGAACAGCAGTCAGCACAGCGAGTCTGAAATTAAAATGGCCCTTGAGTTCTGCGAAGGCGCAGATTTCTTTGACGTGATTGCCGATAGCGATTACCGAAACAAGTGCTTTATGGAACAAATCGTTGGCTGCTATTCCAAGCTTTTACCTGACATTACAGCAATCCGCTCAGCGCTTGAGGATACAGATATCGCCCCATATGACTGGGCGGATGATCCCAGAATCAAGGCAAAAATCAAGAACATGGCCAGTGTTGAATACAACGCGGGGGGCAGCGACGCTGCCATCAATACCATAGAATCCATGCCGATAGACCAACTGAAGACATGGCTAAAACAGCTGGCAGTAAGCGACATGGAACTGGGTGTAAAGATTATTAGTAACGGAGGGAAGAACGCCTGATGCTGTGTGAAGCCGTTAAAAGTTATCTCGCCAATGCAAAAGGCGTGCCCTTCTTCTATGCGGTTGGCGATGAAAACTACAATCAAATACTAAGTGAGTTAAAGCAAAACAGCGTTATAGTCGATAGAATCAGCGATTTTTGCCCTAAGGATGATAAGTTCCCTGATATTGACGATGTTATCGACTATTTCCGCACCTTAGATACGGATTATCGTCAGAATAAGCATGTCTTGATTGGCCTGGGAGAATACTTGGCTCTTAGGGGCTCGGCTTTCGCAGAAAAAATTCTTAGGCGTCTGGATAAAACAACGCTTGGAACGGCAAGAGTCGTTCTTCTCCTACGTTGTGTAACACAACAGGTGAATGCCTTGCAGATGGACGATAACCGTATTGTTGAGCAAAACCGTCTGTATATAGAAGAGAATGCGGTTTCTTCTGTAACGGTTACCTGCACAAGCTACTTCTCTCAGAAAGATGTGGCTATTGGTGTTAAAAAGCTGCTGCATGATTTAGAAGATGGACTTTCTCGCAACATCCATGCGATATCGGCATTGGATTTCTCGCAATCACTTGTTCCGGTATCATACATCAAGACTCCGTTTGAGGCGATTCAGCATGTCATTCCGGGAGTGGAACTTACGGACAGCATGGGAACCACTGCTCAATGGGAGCAGTTTTATCAAGAGTTGCTTAGATGTAACGGATCACTGGATAAGCTTTTCTCTCGTTATGATTGCGCTGATGATTTTGAGGAGGACATCTACGAGAAATGCGCAGGCCTGGAATTTAAAAACTGGGTGTTTTATATTTCTCTAAAGCAGAATTATGATCGTATTCAAAACGATTATTTGGCATATGTGGTTGCCAATACCGACTGCTATGAAGACTTGAGAATAAATTTGCTCACCGGAATAGTCCATATTCCACAATCAGATGGACGTTTTCATAATCTGTATACAGAACGCAAAAAACTGGTTAAAGGTTTTCCCGAATCGGAAATTGCAGCCTTTATACGAGAAAACCAAATTGACCCAATGGAGAGCATCTATCGGTATACGGATAACACGAAGATGGAACGTGAGGCGATTATCTCCTGGGTTGCTCAGCATGGGTATATTGCTGAGATTGAAATCATCTATCCTGCTTTGGCTCAATACCTGGGCGAGTATGTGTTTGACTGTGGCGGCCTATCTGATGAACTGACAAAGTACTTCAAACAGTACAGGCTTATGAAGGTTACAAATCAGATTACGCCTGAATTTCTGGCACAAGTCGAACAAAACGCCCAAAAACTTCCATATACACACTTAGAGACACGAGACAGTGCAATACTAAAGATTCCAGACAAAAAAGATGCTTTCTTATATTGGATTGACGCTCTTGGTGTAGAATATCTCTCTTACATTGCTATATTGGCAAAAAAGAAAGGATTGTCTATCCATGTGGATATAGCATATGTCGAATTGCCGACAATCACCTCCATAAACAAAGGCTTTTTTGAAAAATGGGCAGGTTCGAAAAAAGAAAAAGAGCCACGGCTGGACGAAATCAAGCATAAAGAAGAGGGTGGCTATTTCTATAGGCCTGGACAGGCGCCTGTCCATCTGGCATCAGAGCTTGAGGTTATCAGAAAGTCCATTGATCGAGCAGCGACCGAATTGGCCATGCATACATGCAAAACTTTCGTAATTGCAAGCGATCACGGTGCATCTCGACTGGCTGTGATTCATCATCAAGAGGAAAAATATGACACTGATACCAAAGGCGAACATTCCGGAAGATGCTGCAAAGAGTTTGCAGACGCGGATTTACCGCAAGCGATATGCGAAAACGGTTATCTTGTTCTTGCAGACTATGGCCGTTTCAAAAACAGCAGAGCAGCAAATGTCGAGGTTCATGGTGGTGCCTCTTTGGAGGAAGTAATTGTGCCGATAATCACGTTATCGCTGAAGAAGCAATGTGATTTGATTATCGAGTTGCTTAATGCCGATGAAGTATATTGTGACCGCCGTCTGGGAACCACAATTCAACTGTACATTTCTGATGCAGACAACACCCAGAGTATCAGTGTTGTGATTGACGAAAAACGGTATGCTGCAAAAGGTTCTGATAAGACCCACTACGAAGTCAATTTGTATGACATGAGGCGCGCAAAAAAGAATGTATCTGCGGCTATATACGATGGCGATGATCTGATTGGAACAGTTCATTTTGACATCAAGGGGAAAATGGCTACGGTGAACAACGACTTCGATGATTTGTTTTAAGGAGGGGCTATAATGGATTGTAAAGAAAGGCTTCGAGACTGCTTTGACGAAATGGTGGTCTATAAAGACCTGAAAAAAACGAATTTCTTCTCTGCTCTCAGCTTGCCCTCTTTTATGCGTGACTGGCTCCTCAAAAAGTTTGAAGATGAAAACGGTAACTTTGACAAAGACGACATGGTGAGATTTGTGAAGAAATACATCCCACGTAAGGATGATTGGACTTCAATTAAGAATAGAGTCATTGTTGAGGGAGAACGAGTAAAGTTTTTAGCTAAGATTTCTATAGACATTGATGTCAAAACAGGACAGGTCTCTTTTGCGTTGCCTGATTTTGGACTTGGCTATAAGGATACAATCGTTGAGGGCGATGTTTGGGCTGAATGCAAAGATGACTTAGTTAGAGGCAACGATGTCTGGGGGATGATTGAACTGGGATATCGCTCGCCCGAGGATTTTGACATTGAATTTGAATATGAGTCGAAACGCTCCAGAGGGAAAACTTCACGGGATGGAAGAATACGGCTGATTTCATTCAAAAATTTCTGCCCTTATCAGATTGATCTCGACCAGTATAAAGATGCTCGAAGAGAGTTTTCTACAGATGAGTGGATCGATATCATACTTGGTGCAGTAGACTACAACGCTAATGGCTATGAAACAGAAGAACAGAAGCTGACGATGCTTACACGGTTGTTGCCCTTTGTTGAAAAAAGGCTGAACTTGATTGAATTGGCTCCAAAGGGAACTGGTAAATCGTACCTATTTGGAAATGTGAGTCGGTTTGGTTGGCTATCAAGTGGTGGTGTTATGAGCCGTGCGAAGATGTTTTATGATCAGACTAAGCGTAAAGAAGGTCTTATTGCTGGAAATGATTTTGTAACGCTCGATGAAGTTCAGACAATATCATTTACAGATACAGACGAGATGAGAGCAGCCCTAAAAGGATATTTGGAGCAGGGGAATTTTACTGTCGGCGATTATAAAGGAGTTGCTGATGCAGGCGTTATTCTCTGCGGAAACATCCGGAAGGAAATCATGGATGCTGACGGATATAGCAATATGTTTACGGAGCTTCCGGTGGTTTTCCATGAGTCAGCTCTAATTGAAAGATTTCATGGCTTCATAAAAGGGTGGAATATTCCAAGAATGAATGATGATCTCAAGGTGGACGGATGGGCGCTGAACTCGGAATACTTTTGTTCCATAATGCACGAACTCCGTAGCGATATGACATATCGAACCATTGTTGATGAACTGATTATTGTTCCTGAGGGTGCTGACACAAGAGACACAGAAGCTGTAAAGCGTATCTCTACAGCGTATCTGAAGCTTCTGTTCCCAAATGTTCAGAAAGTATCTGATATTGAACCGCGCGAGTTCAAGCGGTATTGCCTTGATAGGGCGAGGAAAATGAGAGATACAATCAAATACCAACTTGGTTTACTGGATGTGGAATATAGTGGAAAGGACTTGCCGGCTTTTAGCGTTAAAGGACTGGAATAATTATGAAGACAACGAATAAGACTTGCTATGTTTGCGGGAAAAATCCGATATCTAAGGATGAAATCGGCCTGACTAAGAAGCTGATTGGAAAAGACTCGAAGAAGTTCTACTGCTTGAACTGCCTTGCGGATTATCTTGAGGTAACAGTAGAAGAATTGATTGCAAAGATTGAAGAGTTCAAAGAAGAAGGGTGCGCTCTTTTCAAGTGAGCGGAGGTTACAAGATGGTTTATGCTGATAATGCTGCAACAACAAAGTTAGATAAGGATGCATTAGCGGCTATGTTGCCATGGCTTCAGGACGAATATGGAAATGCCTCTCAGCCATACTCTTTTGCGCGAAAGCCCAAAAAAGCGCTGACAGATGCCAGGGCTACAATAGCTGCATGTATCGGCGCAGAACCAGAAGAGATTTACTTCACATCTGGCGGTACGGAAAGCGATAACTGGGCTATCAAAGGTCTCATCGAACCCAACGATAAGCACCAAACCATCACGTCTCAGATTGAACACCATGCTGTACTCAATGCTTGCAATGCATTAGAGCGACTTGGCTATCCAGTAGTATATCTCCCTGTCGACTCCCAGGGAGTCGTATTATCTGATAGTTTGTCAAAGGCTATCACAGAGAAAACCAAGTTAGTGTCTGTGATGATGGTCAACAACGAAATTGGCACCATAGAACCAATCAAAGAGTTGGCTACGATTGCTCATACACATAATGTGCTATTTCATACAGATGCAGTTCAGGCTGTTGGACATATCCCAATTGATGTTAATGAACTTGGCATAGATATGCTTTCCTCTTCTGCCCACAAGTTTAACGGTCCGAAGGGAATTGGTTTCCTTTACATCAGAAAAGGAACTCAAATTCGACCTTTAGCCGATGGAGGCGCACAGGAATTTCATATGCGGGCAGGAACGGAGAACATTGCATCTATAGTTGGGATGGCTGTTGCTTTGAAAAAAAACTGCAGGACAATGCAGGAAACAAGCACTAAGCTTCAGGCAATGGATCATGCATTCATAGATGTGCTCCACGAAGCTAATGTTGATTTTATCAGGAATGGATCTGTAAGCAAATCACCTGGAATTATCAGCGTTTCAATTCGGAATATAAGCGGAGAAATGCTCCTTCATCGCTTAGACTTAAAGGGAATATCTATCTCAACAGGATCGGCTTGCGATTCTGTGAACACACAAGTTTCGCATGTCATTAAGGCTATAGGTGTTCCATCAGCATATGCTCAGGGAACTATTAGGATAAGCTTTGGACACGATAATCAGATTGAAGACGCAGTTGAAATTGCACATGCTATCGCCAAAATTCTACAGACATAACACTGTACTTGTGAGCCACTGACAGAGGAAGAACGCCAATATGTCCGCAATCCGTTGCCCCATGTGGATTTTCTGCTGTTCAATCAGATGGATAAGCAGCCCGTGCTGGCTATCGAAGTGGATGGGACTGGCTTTCATGAGGCCAGGAGCAAGCAGGCAGGGCGGGATAAAAAACTCCATTCTGGAGAAGTGCGCTGTTCCGTTCCTGCGCCTCCGTACAGACGGCAGTGGAGAAAAAGGAAAAATCCAGACTGCACTAAAGGGAGACTGATTATGCCGAAAATTATCAGGAACGCGATCAGATGCAAGAAATGTGGAGACGTTATTGAAAGCAAGACTGTCCATGATTTCAAGTTTTGCAGCTGCGGTTCGTGCGCTGTGGACGGTGGCCTTGATTATCTTCGTAGGTGCGGAAACCTTGGAGATTGGGAAGAACTGTCCAAAGTGGAAAAGGTGGAGGGCAACAACGCATTGACTTGATTCTATCTTGCGGAAAGTGGTTGCGCCATAATGTTGCTTATCATCATTCGCAAGTCACCACGAGTACCCCGCATCCTCAATAGGGGCTGAAACTATGCGTTTCAGCCCCTATTTTTCCAAATCTTTCAGTAGCTATTCCTGCTGACCTGTGGTATATGTTTGTGCTGCAAGGAGGTGATCACATGAACAAACTGCTGAAGGACCTGTACGACTGCTTCTACACCCCGCCGGAGCTGGCGGCGACGAAGCGGGAGATCGAGGAATGCCACCGCGCACTCATTGAGGCGCTGGGCAAGCCGGAGCGCCGATTGGTGCTGAAGATCATCGATGCCAAGGACCATATTTCGGAGGACACTTCGCTCGACAGCTTCATCTCCGGATTTCGGCTGGCGTGGCGGCTGTCCGCAGAATTGAATCACTATGACGATGAGCGTCCGGCGCGCTGCCAAGCGGCAGAGAAACCGGGCGCTCGTTTTACGCTCAAAAAGGAGGATGATGAACAATGAAGAAGCGCATCGTGACAGCTGTGATCACCGCTTGCTTGGCCTTGTGTGCCGCTGTGTGGCCGCAGCCAGACACAAGGGAGGAACGACCCGCCCCAATACCAACGCACGCCGCAGCTGCTCCGAAAACGGATGCTGTGACAACGGCAGAAAGGAAAAATACGGAAACGCCGCGGGCAGAGCCGGACGAGGAGCTTGGCGCCGTTCCTGTCCCCGCACCGGCAGAGCCGACGCCTGCGGTCGAAACGCCGCAGCCGGAGCCTGCGCCTCCCACACCGCAGCCGACCATAGAGCTGCAGCCCGGCGACAAGGTTTATGTGACGGGCTTTGGCTGGGTACCATACGAGGGGCCGAATCACCGCGAGTATGCCGCGGATATGTACGAAAATGGCAATAAAATCGGGAGCATGGGTTGAAACAGGATATGCTGGGAGCGGACATACTACTTGATCACGAAAGCTGCTGCACCGAAAAGTGGTTGGTATCATATTACCAACCACTTTTTTGCCGGTGCGGAATTGAAAAACGCCATCCGGCGCACGATGAAAGGACTCATGTGCGCACCTGCTTGCGGGGCGATAGTGTGGGGATTTGTAATAGAAACCGCGGAAATCGGAGTATCGCTTCTCAATTTGCAGTTGCCTATTGCATTCGATTTCGATTTATGTTACCATGCTAATGCTGAATTGTTGGACTGTCCTGAACTTTGATCGTTCGTATCATGAGAGTACGAATCATATCGAACGGCAGTGACATAGACAATGAAGCGAGAAAAAAATGTAAATCCTCGAAACTATTGATTCCAATCAAATTCTCATTGTGGAATTGAGAAAGCAGTTTGCTGGTTGACTGTCGTTGTCCCCCTGTTGTTTCGATGCTTTGCACCACAAAATCGAACCGGAGAAAGTGTTCTTTCGTCGGGTTTGTTTTGTTGCGTGCAAAGCGGTCTTCCGGATGATCGTAGTCCACGCACGAAGCAAAGTGCGTGGGCTTTTTTCGGTTCAGAAAGGAGGCTGATTATGGGAAAGGTATCAGGAAAAACACATACCAAAGCACAGCTGGATTACTGGGCAAATTTGCATAATCCCAATAACAAGGCATATCAAGCTGACGCTGACAATCGGGCCAATCAGATGAATCCGAACCACAGATCGCACCAGAGAACTCACAATGCAAACCGCAGAAACAAAGCGCATTGAATGCCCGAGTGGGCGCCTGACTATCCGGAATACGATGATTAAATTGGAGGTGCACGGTATGTCAAAGTACATTTTCGACTACGATGACGGCGACTTCGCCATGAGCATTTCTGACAGCATGGCGATGGACTCCGATGGGGATCTCATGATGCGCATGGAAAATCACATGGCAATGGATATGGACACCGGCGATATTCACATGATCTCCTCATGGTCTGATGATGACGAGGAGTAGAGCATAGGCGGCGGCTCAACGGATGCACCGCCATAGACAAAGAAAACATTTTTCAGGATCCGGACAGGGAAAGCAGCGGGACAGGCCATATAGGCTTGTCCCGCTGCCTGCGTGTTAGGGCAGATATTCATCCGTGATCCGATACCGGCTGATGCCGAAGGCGCTGCTCCGCTCCATAATCTCCGGCGGGATCTTGGGCAGGTACTTCTTGCTGAAGCTGGTGTCCCCGAAGTAGGCGTCAAAGCTTGCCACCGGCAGGACGACCCATTCGCAATCATCCTGCCGGTTGGCGAGATAATAGCGGATCAGCGTACAGACAACCTCGGATGGAATTTCCTTCGGAAGCGCTGTTGTTACTTTCTCTGTCAGTCCAAGCGGCAGCTCCGGCCCCTCTCCGCGCAGCGGCCCCAGCTCCAACGCATCGGCAAGGACATCATCAAAGCGCAGTGTCCAAGCCCCCTTGGTTTGGGACGCAAAAATCGGGATCTGATATTGCATCACCTTGCTTCGCCATGCGGTGGCAAACTTGGACTGAATAACCTCCGCATACTTGAGTGAGGTGCTGCGCACCTTTTCTGGGTGCGTCAGCATGAAGTCCGCCGCGCGGAGGACATGACGGAGGAACCAGCCGACCCCATCTGCATCCACCAACTCCGGGAACTCCGGATGCAGCTCCGAAAAGTCCGTCTGGAACTGCCACTCCTTGTCCTGCACACGCTTTCCGTCCTCTGGCACACTGCACCAGGCGCAGAGCGCACGGCGGGCATGGTCGACCCGGTCATGCGGATCACCCGAAATGACCGCTCCATCCTCCCCGTGGAACAGGTATCCGCGAGCCAGAACAGTCAAAATCCGCGACATCCCCTCAAACTCCAGGATCGTGGCAAAAGTGAACCGACCCAGCCATGTCGTATCGCTCTTCTTACTGGCGGTATAGGAAACCGTTCCAGTATATGCGCAGAATTCCACCCATTCGTTAATCATCCCACACCTCCAGAACATTTTTCTCGATATACTCCGGCAGCAGTTCCCACAGCAGGTCGCGTCTGCCGAGGGCCACCACATAGCGCACGGCCAGAGCCGGTCTTACAATCGCGGTCAGCAGCTCCCGGCACTTGGCCGTCACCGCATCACAGTAGCTCCGGGAGGCGGATTTGTCCGCGAAGGCGCTCATCATGGCGGTGAAGGCTTTCGAGTCGCTTTCGCGGAACAGCTGCTTTTTCTCCCTGCCGGTGTTCTCGTCCTCTATATCACAGACAATGTCTCCCAGGATGCGGTAGCCACCGAAGCGGAAATCGGTCAGCAGATCGTAAATATCCTCAAGCTCCGGCTCCGTCAGCCATTCCCGCAGGAAGCACTCCCGTGCATCCTCGTCCATGAGGTGCCAGGCCTGTTTCTGAATGGCCTGCCGCAGAGCGGACACCTTTTCTGGCGGCAGACTGCCGAACAGGGCGTACAGCTCGTCGGGATCGTATGCATCCTCCTGCCCTCTGGCATACAAAATGCGCTCCACATCGCTCTTCCGCTTTTTCTCCTTCACTGGAACGCGGCAGGCCCGGATGCGGGAGAGACAGGCATCATAATCCCGCAGCAGCGCATCCACCGCCGCCAGCTTATCGGAGTTCAGCTGCCCTTTCCAGTCCGGCTGCCGGGCGAAGGAAAACAGCTCCTCGTCCCTGGCGGGCTTTGCCTTGATGCGCGGCGTGTTCTTTTTCAGCTGCTGCGCCAGATACGGCAGACGCTCCACGTTGGAGTCCACCTTGCTCCAATCCACCTTCTTGAAAAACGCTTTCACCTTGGCCGCATGGGTTGGCTCATACCAGACACGCCGGGTCTCCATTTCTTCTACCAGCGTTTTATATTTGAGGAAGGCACTGCGCTTGACGGTCTTGTGGGTCAGGTACTCATCCAGATCGGGGCGGATGCCGCTCTTAGCCGAGTCGATCTCCAGCCCGGTGAGGATGGCCAATGTTTCCGTCTCCTTCCGGCAGCGCTCCCGCTCCTCGGCGTCGGAGTTTTCGTTGTAGGCGATAATGCTGCGATCCAGCGCGGCATTGCAGATCTGACCGACGCGGGAGGAAAAGGTGCTGCGAACCGTTTCAAAGCGTGCCTTCCAGTCGTCGGCACTGCGGATCTGGGGCTGGGCCGTAGGGATCATCAGCAGAGGAATGTTCTCTGTGTTGGTGAGGGATTTGTGTTTCTCGTAGCGGTAGAGGTTGTAGTTGCGGCGGACGCAGGCATTCAGGATCGGATCAGATATGGTCTTGATCATATCGCCGTCGTAGTCAGCGCCGCCCAGCCGCTCCGCAGCCAGCATATTGGAATCCACCATCACCACATCCGTCAGGTGCCCGAAATAGTAATGCCGCATCTGCTTTCTCTCTTCCTTCGCGTCGTAGAAGGAAAGCTGTAGCTCCTCGTTGCGGGCAATGTGCGGATTGCGTAGCAGCGTGCAGGCGTCGTCATGGGCATAGGCCGCCTGGGGTGCATAGAAGGAACTCTCCGGGAAGTGGTCGGTCATGACGGTGCTGTAAAACATCCGTTGCCTGCGTTTGCGCGGCGGAACAGTCGGGAGCAGAAATGCCAGAAAGTCCAGAAGATCACCGGAAAGATAACGGTTGTCTCCCGCTACGATCAACCGGCCGACGGCGTACTGCTCCACGATTTTATCGGCTTCATCCTCCAGTCGCTTGGCATAGACCGGTTCGTTGATGAAGCTCGGATTCTTTTTCAGCACGGCGGCAAGGATCTGGTCCTTGCCCTGGTGTCGTTCCCACCAGCTGACCCGCTCAAACTTCTCCAGAAAGTAATTCTGCCGAAACGATTCATCGGCGCAGAAATTGTAATACGCCAGTTCCGTCTGCTTTGTGAGCCAATTTCGCTCGTCTGTCTCCGGGCTGTGGTCCCAGCCGTCCGGCAGATCGGCAGGGCGGAACTCGTCACCCTGAATGGAAACGGTGGTCAGAAACTGATAGTTCAGCTCGGTGGTCTGTTCCGGTTTCTCCTTGCTCACATTGGTGATGTACAGCGCATGGCGGTACTTGCGAAACACCGTCCGGTAGTCCTCCCAGTTCATGCCACTGGCAGTGAGCCAGCCGTATCCCTTGAACATGCTCTTGGTGAGGATGATGTCCACATCCCGGACGGAATGCTCCATGCCCCACAGATCGGTGATGGTGTCCGTCCCGCAGAGGGTCAGGAAGTCTTTGAAGTCCACCTCGTGCAGCATACCCTTGACATAGGGCATACGGATCTGGAATGAGGTGTGGACTTTCTTCCCGCACAGCTTCTCGTCCACGACGCGGGCATATTCTTTTGAGATCAGCCCCTCGCCGTCGAAGCAGGTGATTTCGATGTCCTCTTTTTTCTCCACCCGGTGATATTTGCGGGTACTGCTCTGCGTTCCGTCGTCCTCTACGGTGATGACGCTGACATTCCGCTCTGTGCGCGTAGGATTGTCGATGACCACCACCCGGTGGGGCCGGTCAATGCCGATGCCGTCAATGCGGATACCGCTGGACAGCATCAGGCCGTTGTAGGCATAGAGCTTGCTGAGCTGGCAGTCACCGATGGTCATATCCATCATGATGCGGCGGCGCACGGCGTCATAAAAATCTTCCCGAATGAAGGACAGCCGCGCCTGCCGGCTCATGCTGCCCGAACGCTCAAAGGCAAGATAGCGATGCGGGCCGGAGCCAAAATCAAGGCTCACGCCCTCGGAACGGAACAGGGCCTTCGCTTTTTCCTGCCGGACCCGGTATTTCTTTCTGGCACCGCTCCGGTCGAAGATGCCGGAGAAGTCCATATAGAAAATGATGTCCGAGAGGTCAGTCACCAGCTGCCCACAGGGTCTTCCGGTGAAGGCATCGCCGTGCAGCACGCACATGATCTGATAGAACAGTGCGTTATCGTCCTGCTCGTGAGGTGCGGAAAGTGATTTGCATTTCTCTGTCTCGGCGGCGCTGAGATGGAAGGTATATGTCCCGTCCTGCTGCCTGCCATAGCTGATCACAGCTCTGGCGGACAGCTCGTAGATCCTGTATTTCACCAGCGGCATCGGCTCACCTCCTCATGCTTCTATTCTATCATGAGGTTCCAAATTTGCAATATAGATACTGCTCCCACTTTTTCAGTGGGAGCTTTTTGCTTGCAGCTCTCAACAAAAAATTATAAAGGAGGAATCCAATGCAAGAATCCACATTCACCAACTATGACCAGCTGCCGCTGTTCCTCAACGCGAACACGGTGGCGCAGGTGCTGGGCGTGTCCATCTCCAGCGCCTATGAGCTCATGCACGAGACGGGCTTCCCAGCGCTGCGGATCGGCAGCCGCATCGTGGTACCCAAAGAAAAGTTCTGTCGGTGGGTCGATGCGCAGACAGGAGGTGATGCCTGATGTTCCAGCGCTGGCCCAAGCGGGACCTGAACAAACACTACTACCTCGTCCCCAACGAGGTCTTTGAGTTCGGTCTCAACTCCCATGAGATCGCCGTCTACAATTACCTGCTGCGCTGCGAGGATCGCAGAACCTACCAATGCCACCCCAGCTACCGCACCATCGGTCGGGCGGTGCAGCTGAGCGAGAACACCGTGCGGAAGTATGTGACCAGTCTGGAGGAGAAGGGGCTCATCCGCACCGAGCCCAGCACCGTCATCACGAAGGATGGCCGCGTGCGCAACGGCAGTCTCATCTACAACATCCGCCCCATTCAGGAGGCGCTGGAGCAGAACTACCAGCGGCAATTCCGGCAGGCGGAGGAGAGTGTGGAGCGGGCGCGGGTGCAAAAGCGCCTGGCCGAGTTGGAACAGCAGAACACCTTAAAGAAGGAGGAAAGTGCATGATGCAGCAGATTGCAAACTTTATTGTAGACCACGACCCGATGATGATCCTCCGTCGCACGCACGACACAGTACGCTACATCCGGTGGGCATGGAACAAGGATCATGCCGACCCCATTGATGAAGACGAACTTTGTCTGTTTCTCTGCGATGAACATCGCGGTGATTTGACCGATGAGCAGAAGACCCTCGCCCGCCGATGCCGCGACGAGATGCGGAGCGTCTATGAGGAAATGTGCCTTCGCTCCCTACAATGTGCGATCATGCTGGAGCAGGGCATGGTGCCGGATGTCAGTACCTACCGCAGCGTGCTCTGCACGGAAGGAGGTGATGCGCCATGGATGCTTGACCAAGCGGGATGACTGCCTTTTCCGCAAAGCGCCGCAGAGCGGCTGAAGTGCGCGTCAGCGCCGAAAATTCTCGCTTCGAGAATGACAAGTTTCGCCTTCGTGGTACGGAACGGGGCGATTGCCCCGTTCCAACCTCTTCGGCAGGCGGGCTAAGCCCACACCCCTATCAACACAAGGAAAAATGAATTTAAAGGAGATAAAGCTTATGACGAAGAACACCTATAATCCCTATGAAATTATGATGGACAAGTACGATAAGGAAGAGATGCTCAGCGATGTGCGGGAATCCATGCTCTATCAACTCGGCGCGGATGTCTCCTGTGAAGAGTTGAATCACTTTTTCACCGGCAAGGGCAAAGCCGCACTGTCTGGCTGTGCGGAGTGGCAGCAGTGCTTTGCAGTCGAAAAGATGCTGGAGTTCTATTATATGCATGCGCGGGACGAGACTCTGGCTAAGCAGATCGAGACGATGACTATGCTGGCAAGCAGAGGTAACGAGCACCATGGCTAAGAATCAATTTATCCGCGCCCGCGTTGCCGGGTGGGAAAAGGACTGCATCCGCCGCAAGGCGGATGCAGCTCATATGACCGAGAGCGAGTTTGTGCGCCGAGCGGCTATGGATCGTGAGGTCACGGTCATTGAAGGTATGGATGAGCTTCTGCGGGAGCTGCGCTATCAGGGAAATAACCTGAACCAGCTCACGGTCATGGCTCGGCAGGGGCGTATCACGCAGGTGAACTATGAACCCTTTACGGAGGTGTACCGGAACGCATGGCAAACATTAAATTCATTGCTGTCTCACGCAGTCTGAGCGGTATCCTGGACTATGTTACAAACCGTGAGAAAACGGTGGAGCGTCTCATATCCGGTGTCAACTGCATGGCTCAAACAGCTCAGGATGAATTCGAAGCGGTAAAGAAACAGTTCCGCAAAACAGATGGCCGTAGCTATTATCACATCGTCCAAGCCTTCGCCCCGGACGATCCGCTGGATTTTGATACAGCGCATGAGATCGGGTTGAAGTTTGCGAAATACTTCAAGGGCTACCAGTGCGTGGTGGTTACGCATATGAATACGGCGCACATCCACAATCACATCATCATGAACTCGGTAAACTTTGAAAACGGCCAGAAGTTTCACCAGAGCGCCCGAGAGATGCAGCAGGCCAAGGAATACAGCAACCAGCTCTGCCGGGAGTATGGCTTGTCCTTCACCGAGAGCAAGGCGGATCCGTTCCGTATTCCTGCTTGGAAGAAACGGCTGTGCCGTACCATTAAGGAAGCTATGGAGAACTGTGCTACCCGTGAGGAGTTCATCGCATTCATGGCGGAGTACGGCTACAAGGTGCGATGGGAGCCGAATCAAAAATACATCACCTACACCACACCGGAGAATGTCCGATGCAGAGACAATAAACTTTTCGACCAGACGCTTCTGCGCAGCAGCATGGAAGCCTACTTCGATATGGGCGGCTGTGAGTATCTGGAAAGCCGCATCGATGCCACCGAGTACGGTGAACTCCTGCCTACGGTGGACGATGCCGTCTGCGGTTTGATTTCTATTTTGGATGCGCTGAACACCGGCGACAATGATCGTTTCCATCTGGAAACGCTGCATCACAGCAAGCAGGAGATCCTGCGCATTCTGGAACGCGGCGGTAAGATCGACCGCACGGTGGAATACGCCGTAGATGACGAAGATGAAGAGTACGAGCAGTACCACGGGTTTTCTATGCGGATGTAATGGCAAACCATTTCAAAGTTCTGATAGCTATTTCACGAAAAGTGTGGTAGTTGTTTGTGTTGCAAAAAGAAATTGAATCCAAAGGAAGTGAAATACATGGCAAAACGAAGACCGGCCGGTGACGGCATGGTGCGAAAGCGTGACGATGGGCGCTGGGAGGGCCGCATCGTCATCGGCCACCGGGAAAATGGCGAGCCGCTGTTCCGTCATGTGTATGCCAAGACGCAAAAGGCACTGCTGGACAAGCTCCACCAGAACATCGAGTGCTACCGTGATGTGGAGCTGACCGAGGACAGCCGGATGACGCTGGGTCAGTGGCTGGATCGCTGGCTCACAGAGTACAAGGCGGGTACGGTGCGGCCCGGTACCCTCGAGGGCTACCGCCGCTACATCGAATACTACATCAAGCCGCAGCTGGGCGACAAGCAGATCTCCCTCCTCTCCCAGCAGGACATCCAGCGGATGTACCGCCGCCTGAAAACGGAGGGGCGCATCCACGAGCATCCCGAGATGGGGCATCAGCTCTCCGACTCCATGGTGCGCCACATCCATTCCACCCTCCACGCCGCGCTGAAGGACGCGGTGCAGGCGCATGTCATTCCCAGAAATCCTACCGAGGGGACAACGGCGCCCAAGCCAAACTACAAGCCCAAGCGTATCCTCACCCGTGCGGAGCTGGACGACTTCCTTGCAGTGGTGGAGCAGGACGAGGTGTGGCGAGACTTCTTCCAGACGGAACTGATGACCGGCCTGCGCCGCGGCGAGATCTGCGGTCTGCAGTGGAGCGACTTCGATGGGAATACCGGGACGCTGAAGGTGTGCCGAACCCTCCACAGCCAGCGGAAGGGCGAGTATACCACCGGTGAGACGAAGACCAATCAGGGCATGCGCACCATCATCCTGCCGCACAGCGTGACTGAAATCCTACGGCGGCGAAAAGTGGATGCCATCAGTCAATGGATATTCCCTGATCCGGTGAAGCCGGAAGATCCCGTCGACCCCAATGCAGCCTATCGCCACATGAAAACGCTCCTCCAGCGGGCAGGGCTGCCCAGCATCCGCTTTCATGATTTGCGTCACACCTTCGCCACCCACGCCCTCACCAGCGGCGTAGATGCCAAAACGCTGTCCGGTATCCTGGGCCACACCAATGCCTCCTTCACGCTGGATACCTACACCCATGTCACCTCAGATATGCAGAAGACAGCCTCTGGCATCGTGGGCGGCTTCATGGAAGACATCTTCGGAAAGGAGTTGAAACCGTGGCAAGAAAACGAAAAGCCGGCGACGGAACCGTAAGACAGCGCAAGGATGGTCGGTGGGAGGGGCGCATCGTCATTGGCTACGATGACAATGGCTACCCCAAAACGAAAAATGTTCTCGCCAAAACGAAGAAGGAGTGCCTTGAAAAACTCCAAAAGCTCAAGGAGGAGTGTGGCGGGCTGAAGCCGGAGAAGGTGCGGTCAGAGATGCCCTTCGGGGACTGGCTGACATATTGGTACGAAAATCATTCCAAGCCAAAAATTCGCCCCACCACGCAGGAGACTTACGAGAGCCGCATCCGTCTGCACATCATCCCGGAGATTGGAGACATTCCACTGAACAAGCTGACGCAGAATGACTTGCAACAGTTCTATGGCCGACTCAAGAAAAGCGGCCGGAAGCGGTTCACCGACAAGTACGGCGAAGGGCTGTCCGACCGAATGGTGCGTATGTGTCACGCCACCTGCCGCTCCGCATTGGAGAAGGCGGTGCAGGATGGGCTGATCCGTGTGAACCCAGCTATCGGCTGCAAGCTGCCGCCGAAGAAGGCACGGGAGATGCAGGTGCTGACCCGAGAGGAACTGCAGCGGTTTCTCATTCAGGCAAAGTTTGAGGGGTACTACGAAGTCTTCCTTCTGGACTTAGCCACCGGCCTGCGCCGGGGCGAGCTGATGGCGTTGCAATGGGATGACCTGAACTTCAAAACCGGCGTGTTGAATGTGAACAAACAGGTCTACGATGTGCGGGGGCAGCTTCAGCTCAGCACCCCCAAGACGAAGAACTCCGTCCGCAAGATCGTCCTGCCGCCCGCCGTGGTGGCGGTGCTGCGGGAGTACAAAAAGACGGTGGACTCCCGCTGGATGTTCCCGTCGCCTGTGAAGGAGGATTGTCCCATCACACCTGGTGTGGTGCGCCGCAGACTGCAGCTCATTCTGGAACACGCAGGATGCAAGCATGTTAGATTTCATGATTTGCGCCATACATTCGCGACGCTGGCACTGGAGAATGGCATGGATGTGAAAACACTCTCCGCTATGCTGGGCCATGTGTCGGCGGCAACGACGCTGGACATCTACACCCACATCACAGACGACATGCGGCTAACGGCTGCCGTCAACATCGACCGCGGCATCGGCAAAGCAGCGCCGCAGGAGGACGCTTCAGAGCCGGGGCAGGAAACTGTCCCGGCCCAGGCGGAAAAGCCGAGTATGACCGATTTCAAGCCCTACGTGGGCCGCAAACGCAGGTCTGGCACCGGCTGCGTCAGTGAGATCAACGACCACCTCTTTGAAGGACGCTATTCTCCCAAATGGCCCGACGGCAAAAAGCACGCCCGCAATGTCTACGCCCACACCCGCGAGGAGTGCGAGGAGAAGCTCAAGGTGCTAATCATTGAAATGAAGACCGAGCTGGCGGAGCTGAAGCGGCAGAAAGCGGAGGGAACGCTGACACCGCAGGCAGTGGAGAAAAGCAAGAAAAAAGGAAAGAAGAAAGGAAGCAAAGCAGACAAAGAAAAAGAGTAAGCGTAAGTGAAAATAATCACCGCCATGGGTGCCAATTTTACGGCATCTATGGCGGTGATATGGTATTTTATAATTTTTGGATATGATACACGACTTAACCATTTATCTTTCTGGCCAGTTGGTTCCGTAAATAAGGACGAATGGATGCGACGATGATTGCGCGAATTTTTTTCTGTTGACCAAGCGTAATGGAAGACTTGTCCCTTTTATTAAACATTTTCAGGATAAACTCGTAATCATCATATCCATCGTAACCATTGTATTCACAATCAAAGGCCCCTTCATCATACAGCTTTTTTAAAAGCTTTCGAGAGAAGAATTCCGGTGAAAGAGAAATGAAGTGATTGTCTTCAACTGCATGGTACAATTTAAACATTTTCTCTCGAACTGCAGCTTCATCGTCCAAGTCGTCGCGACCAAACTTTTTGATGCAGGAACTTCCTATGGGAAACAAAGTGTTCCCGTTTATAGCATTTTCAATAGTGAATAGATAGTATAAATGCTCTTTGCCGCAAACACAGGATTCGCTAAGGGTATCATCCTCTTCACAATCAGCGATTTCCCATTCTGCTACCGCAGTATCCCAATCGCTGGATTGAGACAATTCAATTACTCTTTTGATGAGTCGTTCCACGTAAATGCTTGCCATAGGCAATACACCACCTTTCTCTGTCGTTAAGTTTGCTATTATAGAAATACAGTAAATTACTTGCCGCGCTTGATTTGAATCGCCTTAAAATCGATTATCCTCGAAACAGCTAATGTGCCAGTCGGGAGATCGAGTAGATATTCGACTTCTATCGGACTAATGCTCAGCCCGTACTCTACAGATAATTCATCCATAAACTCTTCGGCTGTAAAAACATTTTCCTGAAGCAACATCATGACAGATGCCTTCAGCAATGCTGGGGAAGCAGTAATGAGAACATCATCTAATGGCTCCTCTTTTCTTTGGCCGCGTCTTTGCATGATTCTAATCAACGATTGGTAGTCCTCTTTTGTGATTATATCAAGCCTTTCGGCTCTTCGAATCATTGCGGCAATAGAAACTTTCCATTTCTTCTTAAGTTGCTTGTAGTAAATGATTGTCTGTGGGCCAGCTTCTGCATCTTTTCTGAAAGTCTCTTCCGGAAGCAAAAAGGCTGCAGCAAAGTCATTGGCTTCACGCTCCCTACGCTTGAATTCCTCTTTTGAGAGTTCTTCAATGTCTTCGCTCCATTCATGCAAGCAAATATGTCCGAGCTCATGGGCTATATCGAAATGAATACGTGCAGCAGATGTTTTATTGTTAGAATATGCGATGAGATAAGTTGGCATATCTGCCGTTCCCACAAACTGACTAAATGCATCGACATCATCTGTACTTGTAGAAAAAGAAGTGACCAAAATACCATGTTGCTCAACAACAGATATGATATTATCAATTGGGTCACGCCCAAGTCCCCATGCATCTCTTAATGCATAAGCAGCTTCTTCAGGGGTAACATCTTCGGGGAGATCAAGTGGTTTATACACGGGGAAAGAAATATAATCCTGCAATAACGAATATACCTGCGCAAGAAAGTCCATTTTCACAATTTGTTCGCTACGATATTTCTTGTTGGTGGTAAGAAGTGAACGAAAATAAACTGTACCTTCTGTATTAGATGCAGGATGTTCGTAAAAGAATTTAACAGGAAAACTAAGCGCACGGGATAAACGGTCAACAAGCCCTTTGTCGGTTGGCTGACTTTTAGAAATCTCATACATTGACAGTGTTTGGCGTTGGCAACCAACTTGTTCTGCTAATTCGGCAACGGTTAAACCTCTATATATACGTGCTTTTTTCAAGCGTTCACCATTAAACTGGGTTTTCATATGGGGCGCTCCTCTTCAAATAATAATTATTGATTGACTCGTTATCTGTACCTTCGGGAAGCCATATAAGGACCGCCACTCTGGCGATCCTTATATGGCCAATCTATTAGCCGTCTTTTTGAGCGGAAGTTTCCGAAGTCCGTCTTTCGGGTTTGCCTTTCTTGCGAGCCATAGCTTTGGCTGTAAGGGAAAGCCCGCGTCCGGGATTGTTCTCCGGTGCTGCAGGATCGGAAACTTTCTCTACAACAATACTCTCGTCGGCGTTAATGTACATAGACCAGTCGTGCTCGCTTCCCCGGGCAATGTCCAGGGAGGGAGTGACCATAACGGCACGGATATTTGTTAACCGATATCCCACTGTGTCAAATAACACCAGGACATGGTGGCGAACGATGTCGACGTTGCTTCCTAAATCTCGCAACAGCGTCTGAACTAATTCCGCAAGTCGTTCTTCGTCGGAGAACTCATGAGGAATGAGACAAAGCTGCCGTTGATCTGCCAAAAGATCCTGGTTGAACTGGCGAGCCATCATATCGATGTAGTGCATCCGTTTGCGCTGTCGCTGTCGCTTGCATAATTCTGTGAATCGTTTTTCCCGCATGAAGGTGAGAATGCATTGACTGGATTTTTCAAAAATCACCAACATCTCCCACGGACCACGATGCGCTTTTGCGATAGTGCAATCCTCTGTATTCAGTGTCTTAATAACATTGGTGTTCAGCAAATCCCAGATACGAGCGGGAACGCTGTTCCGAGTTTGGAGATCATTGCGCTGAATATCAGCTTGAATGTCGTCGCCGACAGCATCTTCCACGCATCGAACGATTTTGGCAATCAGGTCAGGAGAAAAGGAAATAATGTTCGTGTGCATACTGCACCTCCTCAGGAGTTGATGACTAAATTATAGGCGTTTTGCTCGAAAATGTCAAGACCTATATTTGAGAGCACCAATCACCCCCTGCGCCGCAATAGACAAAGAATAAGAAAAATTCCTCTGAAATCGTTGACTTCAGAGGAATTTTGGTCCGAGTAGTGCGGCTCGAACGCACGGTCTCCTGGTCCCAAACCAGGCGCGATACCAACTTCGCTATACCCGGATATTCAATTTCTGCCATTATACCACGGCGAGAGGGAAAATCAAAGATTTTTCTGTCTGTGGTCATTCATGTGGTCAAAACCGCTTTTGTGCCGTTTTCGACAATCGGGTGAAACCCCGCAAATGCAGGTGCCGCAAGACTTTGCGGCGTTTCACTTTGCCCTGCCCCGGATACCGCCACGGCACTCCCAAACCAGGCGCGATACCAACTTCGCTATACCCGGATATTGAATGATTTGATGGGGATGGATCCTCCTGAGCAACGCGCCGACGCGCATTGCACACGATACCCGTGCATTATAACACACCGGCGGCAAAAAGGGAAGCGTATTCTTATCCGTTTTTCTTTGCCGGGAAAACTCTCGCTTGACATTATCAAAAATGATAATATATTTGTAAAATAATTTAAGAGGTGATAGCGCAAATGGAGATAGCGGAAGTGGTCATGAATCCCGTTCGGCAGAGGATATTCCAGTATTTTTTGCTCCATGAAGCGGGCACGGTGAAGGAGCTCAAGAGGGCGTTGCCTGATGTTCCGAACGCAAGTCTGTACCGCCATATCAAAATCCTTGCGGAGCATTCTATCCTCACAGTCGTGGGCGAGAACCGGATCCGCGGCACGGTCGAAAGCGTGTATCAGCTGAACAAGGAGGCTTTGGCGACGGAGGATGAGGGCGGAAATGCCGTGCAGATGTCGCTGCTCAGCATCTGTGCGTCGTTTGCGAGATATTTTGCGGGAGACGACGTTGACCCTAAGAGAGATGTGCTGCTGCTCACAAACTGCACATTGCTGCTGACAGATGAGGAGTTTTCCGGTTTTCTTTCGGAGATCAACGAGATCGCGCTCAAATACATGAAAGCAGAAGCGAACGAGAGCAGCAAGATGCGGCAGATCACGTTGATCTCTGCCCCGGCGAATGAACAGAGGTGATATTGCATGGTGGAAGCGCTGAAATCAAGGATGGAATGGCTGCGCTGCCCCAAATGCGGCGGCAAGACGAGGGTGCAGACGCGGCCGCACACGGTGCTGGAGGATTTTCCGCTGTTCTGCCCCAAGTGCAGATACAGCTGCGTGATCGGATTCCATGACGGGAAAATAGAGGAGATCAAAATGCCGGACGCTTAGACGCAGCGCATAACCTGACAGGTCAGGTTTGCGCTGCGTCGATTGTTTTCAGTTAAGCCGCTGAACGCGTTTCCCGGAAAACACAAGGGACGGCGTGAGCCGTCCCTTGCGCTTGTACGTCCGTATTTACCAACTGAGGAGGAGTGCGTTTTACTTGGCCAGCAGCTTGGCAGCGCGCTTCTTGCCGTACACGCAGCAGCCCACAACGTAAGCCGCAGCACACACCACGCCGATGATGTAGGCGGGCGTCCAGGGGATGTTGAAGCCGATGTGTGCGTTGGCGATGTAGGTGATGCAGATGAAGGTGTAGAAGCAGCCGGGGATCATGGGCATCCAAGCCCACTTGCCCTTGCCGTTCTCGAACATCCACGCGGTGATGCTCAGGAAGGCAAACAGGGACAGCGTCTGGTTCGCCCATGCGAAGTAACGCCACAGGATCATGAAGCCGTCGCTGTTGGTCTTGGCGAACACCAGAATGGCGATGACCAGAATGAAGATGGGCAGAGCCAGCTTGATGCGCTTGCCGTTGGTGGACTGGTCGATGTGCAGCGTCTCAGACAGGCTCAGACGCAGGGCGCGCAGCGCCGTATCACCGGAGGTGATGGGCAGGACGATAACGCCGATCAGGGCGATGATGCCGCCCACATGACCCAGCAGGTACTTGCAGACGACGCCCACGGTACCGGTGGCCAGAGATGCATTGGGCTCCTGCAGAGCCAGGTTGTACACGCCCATAGCGCCGGCAGCCCAGACCATGGCGATGAAGCCTTCCAGCACCATCATGTTGTAGAAGGTGTTGCGGCCCTGACGCTCGCTCTTCATGGTACGGGAGATGATAGCGGTCTGGGTGGAGTGGAAGCCGGACAGAATGCCGCAGGCCACCGTCACGAAGAAGATGGGCAGGAAGTGTCCGTTGGAGAAGTAGTCAGCGTAGGTAAAGGTGCCCACGGTGCCGTCAGCACCGGTCAGGTTCAGCACGGGAGCCGCCCAGCTGTCCCAGATGTTGATCAGGGGCATACCCTTGGCGAAGATGCCGATGAACACGCCGATGGCAGAGAACAGCAGGATGCCGCCGAAGATGGGGTAGATCTTGCCGATGATGGCATCGATGGGGAACACGGTGGCGATCAGATAATAAACGAAGATGACACCGTAAATCACCCAGGTGGAGACAGAGGTGGCAGCACCGTCAAAACCAAACACCTGAGTGGCGGCGATGTCGCCGGGGGTGTAGATGAACACCGCGCCGACCAGCAGCAGCAACACGCTCAGGAAGATGTTATAGACGGTGACGCGATATAGCCGTTATTCACGCCGATCTGGACATTGTACCCCGGCTTAACCACATTCGTATGATTGTAGTAGTCATATTTCATATGCATCATCGTCGCATCCGGATCTGTCTTGGAGAAACTGTTCCTTCTCACAGAATATCCTTCGCTAAGGCGTAACTGAACAGACTTTTCGCAACTTTCCCTAATTCCCGTTTCAGCTTCGCTACAGGATGGATTCCCCGGCCTTTCCGAATCGCATTCACTTCCTGAAGCCATCGATCCAGCCGTTCATCGATCTCCAGTAAATACTTCAGCGTCGGCTCTTTGAGTATTGAATAGCGTACAGCGATTTCCTGAGTCTCAAAATAGCGATTCAGCTGTCTTACAATCTCCATCGCTTTCTGCCAGTGACGGGAACGATAACGTTTAAACTAGGCGCCCCAGAAGAACGTCATTTTGTTCGCATTCGCCTCGAACTTGGTCCCATCGATCATCAGAATCGCTGCTTCCAGAGCTTTGTGATCCTGAATACACAGATAAACCTGATGGCTCAGCTCTTCAATGAGTCTCTTTCAGCTGATCGTTGATGAATCGCTGATAGGCTTTATAGGACGGCGTCTGTCCCTGAAGCAGCCAGCGGCAGCGCAGATCATAGTGGCTCATCTCTTCCAGCTGTCGCAGAGAAGCATAGCC
>OHAS01000516.1_pt1 | contig 33265 bp, 29 predicted proteins | sample 1577131 | NCBI WGS metagenome assembly OHAS01 (sample SAMEA3541566, study PRJEB24748) | human gut metagenome | biome: human gut; feature: human-associated habitat; material: faeces | place: China | collected 2012 | reverse complement strand
TCGGCGCTGTACTGCAAGCTCGGCAAAAAATACGGCATAAAAACATGCGCCCTCTCTTCAATTAGTTTTTAAATCTTTCGTTCATCCATTTTATAGCTGCCGAGGTGCCCTGCTCAGCGGCTATTCTGTCATATTCGGCGCTTAGTTTTGTCGTCATAAGCTTGGAAACAAGGAATGTATCCCAGCCCCACTCACCGATAATATCCATGCCCTGCTCGTCAAGGGCCTTATTTATCATTTTCTTTGTAAGCTGCATTGTCTCCGTAGGCATTTTTGCAAGGCGCTCCGCTACTCTTCTTGACTCCGCCTCAAGATTTTCAAGGGGAACAACTTTATTTACAAAGCCGATCCTATATGCTTCCTCCGCTGTGAAACGCTCGGCCAGCATAAGAATTTCCTTAGTTTTTCTAGCTCCCAAAAGCCAAAGCATTGATGGCTGAGGCAGGAAAGAATACTGCATTTCACTTTCCCCGAATTTAGCGTTGTCAGCCGCAATTATGAAATCCACAAGATTGACAAGCTCAAGGCCTCCGCCAAGGCAGTAGCCCTGTACTGCGGCAACAATCGGCTTCCTGAAATTCCATAGCCTGAGGGAATTTTCCCTTTCGCTCCTAAGCTCCAGCCACTGCTCCCACACGGACTGCTCCTTTTGTTCTGCGGAGTCGTCCATGTCAAAGCCTGCGCAGAAAGCGCGCCCCTCGCCCATAATGAGCATGCTGTTTACCTCGTCGTCCTTTTCTGCCGTATCCAAAGCCTCTACAATTTCCGCCCATACCTTCATGTTAAGCGTATTCAGCTTTTCAGGCCTTGTAAAGGTAATTGAGGCAACATTATTTTCTACTGAGTATTTAAGGGTTTCAAATGCCATAGGGCTTCCTCCTTACTCCTGGTTGTCATCTGCAAAGAACTGATCTCTCCACTTAAAAGCGGCGGCAAGTCCTTCCTTTTCCTTAACCTCGTTAAATCTCTCAAATTCAGGTGTACTTGTCATAAGTACAAGAGGGAACATCTCCGCTCCCGCGTTAATGCCGCTTCTGAAGCCTGCCGCCTCATAAATTCTGTTGATTGAAAGCTTATTCATCTGAACCGAAATCTGAGGTATTTTAACAAGCTTAATAGCAAGGGCAGTTGCTTCCTCATCAAGCTTGTCAGCCGGTACAACTTTGTTTACAAGTCCGATTTTTTCAGCTTCGGAAGCTGAGAAACGGTCTCCGGTAAGGATAATTTCCTTAGCCTTTTTAATTCCCACAACATATGGAAGCATCATAAACGGAGGAGCTGAGTTAAACTGTATTTCAGGCTCTGCAAAAACCGCGTCCTCAGAAGCGATTGTAAAGTCGCATACAGCAGCAAGGTCGCAGCCGCCGCCAAGACAGAAGCCATGAACAGCCGCGATTACAGGCGTTGTCATTTCCCAGATCTTCCATGTAACCTTATTTCCGAGTTCAACATGTCCTCTCCAGTCCGGAACCGTAACAAAGGGATTCTCTCTGGGAGAAAGGTCAAATCCGGGGCAGAATGCACGTCCTGCACCCTTGAGGATAACGCACCTTACATCTTCATCCTTATCAAATTTATCGAGAGCGTCGTATAAATCAATAAGAAGGTCATCATTTAAGGCATTAAGCTTTTCAGGCCTGTTCATTGTTATGTAGCCTACTCTTCTTTTTACTTCCGTTATAACAGTACTCATAATAATTCCTCCTAAATTTTAAAATAGTTTTTTATATCCCTCTTTATTGTGTCCCTGCTGTTTATGTCAAATATATGTTCAGCGCCTGTCATAAGCATTTTGATTAAATCCTCAAAGTCCAATGAAAATACGCTTTTAGCCGTATAAAACTCACCGCTCAAATCAAGGCATCCGCTGACGCCCGGGTCATCGGTATTAAGGCATACAGGTACATTCTCTGCCAGCAGCGTTTTAAGCGGATGGCTGACCATATCCTTTACCGCTCCTGTCTGTACGTTGCTTGTAAGGCATGCCTCTATAAGTACGTTTTTCTCCTTTACAAGCTCCAGAGCCGTCTTATTTTCAAGTATATGGCTGCCATGGCCTATCCTTACAGCTCCAAGCTCATTTATACTCTCAATTATGTTTTCGGCAGGACCTGCCTCTCCGGCGTGTACGGTAGCGGGAAGACCAGCCTTTGCTGCCTCTTTTATAAGCCGGCTGAACTCCTTGGGGCTGGACTTTTCGTCTCCCATGATGTCCATAGCCAGTATGCCCTTGTCCATATTTTTTACTGCGAAAGCAATTGTATCTGAGGCGAAGCTATACTCCATATCCCTTGCTATGCCGCATATAAGGCCGACATTAATCCGATATTTTGCCTTTGCAAGCCTTATGCCTTCATTTATGCCGTCAATTACATCACTATGCGAAAGCCCGCAGCCAAACATCCTTGCCGGATTAAACCTCAGCTCAAGATATATTACATTGTCTTTTGCCGCGTCCTCAACAGCCTCGTAGGTTATCCTTGCGAGAGCCTCTTTATTAACAAATAATTTTCTCAGCCATACAAACTTTTTAAGGAAGGCTGTAAGGGATTTTTCATCCCCTGAGCATATGCATATATTGTCCCGTATGCCCGTATATTCCCCCTCCGGGAGTTCTATTTTATATTCCCTGACTATATCTTTGAAGGTGTCCGTTCTCACAGCTCCCTCCAAATGTCTGTGAAGGTCAATTTTAGGCCAGTCCTTTATCGGCCTTTCAAATTCATTTGCTGATAATAAGTCCGTCAACAGCCTTTACACCCTTTCCCTTTTCAAGAACTATCACAGGGTTAATATCTATTTCAGCAAAGGTATCTCTATTTGCGGCAACCATCTGGCTGAATTTTACAATAAAATCGGCAAGGGCTTCTGTATCTGCTTCTTTTGCTCCCCTAGCTCCATAAAGAAGCTTGCTTCCCTTAAGCGAATTTATCATTTCTAAGGCTTCAGCCCTATTAACCGGAGCCAGAGACAGGGAGAAATCCTTAAATACCTCTACGAATATGCCTCCCAGACCCACCATTACCGACGGTCCAAAAGAAGGATCATTTTTAGCGCCGATAAGCATTTCAACACCGCTTTCAACCATCTCCTGAACTGAAACGCCGCTTATCCTCGCGTCAGCATTATAACTCTTAGTGTTGGCAATCACAGCATCATATGCCTCAGTAAGTTCAGCCTCATTTTTAATATTCAGCTTTACAATTCCAGCCTCTGTTTTATGAAGAATATCGGGTGAGTCTACCTTTATTACCACAGGATACCCTATTTCATCCGCAGCCTTAACTGCCTCGTCCTTGGTCTGAACCAGAATATCCTTAGCCACGCTAAGTCCGAATTTTTCAAACTGGGCCTTACTCTGCCTTTCACTGAGAACTCTGCTTCCGTTAAAATCAAGTTTTTTCTGCTCTGTTATCTCTGCCTTTTTACCATAATTCTTTTTAATTTTATCCCAATCAATAAGCAGCTTAACCGCATGAAGACTCTCATGTGCGCCCTGTAAAAGCGGTATATTGCCGTCTCTTAATATTTTCGCGAACGGTTTGTCAAAGCCTGCCGATATTGGTGAGAAAACTGCTATGGGCTTGCTGATTTCCTGCTGTACCTCCACAATAGCCTGCGCTATGGAGCAGTAAAGCTTACTTTCGTCAACAGCCATTCCTGCCTCCGCATCCTGGCAGATAAGTATAAGGCCGATTGAGGGGTCTCCCGCCATGGCCCTTATACATTCCTTATAAGCCGGGGGGTCGAAAAGCGCTGTCGTAACGTCTAGAGGGTTATTAGCCGTAGCAAAGTCAGGAAGCACCGCTCTGATTTTTGCCTTGGCCTCCTCACCAATCTGTCCGAACTCGACGCCTTCCTCGCTTGCAACATCGCTGGTAAAGCCCAGCTGACCGCCCGAAATGGCTGTACATGCAATTTTATCCGTTTCAAGGTCCCAGTCCTTAAGCTTTGAAAGCAACTCACATGCCTCGGCAAGCTCGTCAAAGCTTTTCGCCGTTAATATATTGTTTTTCTTAAAATATGCGTCAACTATAGCCGTAGGACTTGCAAGCGCACCTGAATGTGCCGAAGCTGTTTTCTGTCCTATTTCAGAGCGCCCTGTTTTAAACACTACAATAGGCTTGCCCTTTTGAACCGCCATATCGGCAACGCGCGCCAGCTTCTCCGGGCTTCTTACGGCCTCAAGATAGCCTGCCAAAATCTTCGTGCTGTCATCCTCAAGCATATATTCAAAGTAATCCTGTACGCCAAGGCCAGCCTCATTGCCGCAGGAAATAAGATAGCTGTAGCCGGTTCCCCTTGCCGCGCTCATCATAGCTATACAGGCGGAACCGCTGTGGGCTACCATACCGATAGGCCCGTTTTCGTTTTCCGCATCGATTGGTGCGCTGTAAAGAGGTATATTGTCAGTAAGGTTTATAAGCCCAAGGCAGTTTGCTCCGCATACGGCTATTCCGGCCTCCTCAATCTGTTTTGAAACCTCAGCCTGAAGCCTTCTGCCTTCATCTCCTGTTTCCGAAAATCCGCTGGCAAACACAACCGCCGCCTTTGCACCGCATTTTTTCATATCCTCTATAGTCTGCGGTATAAGTGAGGCTCTAAGTGATACGACACAGCAGTCAACCTCTTTGCCTATATCCTCAAGTGATTTGTAGCACTTTATTCCCATTACCTCTTCCTTTTTAGGATGTACCGGATAAATTTCACCTTTATATCCCAAATTCAAAAGATTTTTAAGCGTTGCGCCGCCCGGATTTGTTTCCGAGCATCCAAGAATTGCAATTGTCTTAGGACTTAATAAATATTTTATATTGTTGATAGCGTTCATTGATTATCTGCCTCCCGTAAAATATCAGAATTTTCCTCGTTCATAAATTTTGCCCATAGCCGCAGGCTTCTTGACATTGCCCACACCTATAAGCGCAATAAGCGTAAACAGGTAAGGAAGCATAAGAAGAAGCTGTCCTGGAATATTGAATACGGTCTGCGCCCTCATCTGGAACGCGTCCAAAAATCCCAGAACAAAGGTTGTAAGAATTGTTCCTATAACTCCGTAGCCGCCAAAAATAACCGCTGAGTAGGAAAGGAAGCCCTTTGATGAGGTCATAAGCTTAGCAAAGGAGCCTGTCTGTCCTATGGCAAGCTCAGAACCTGCAAGCCCTCCTAAAGCCCCGGCAATAATCATGGCCATAAGCTGGTATCTTCCTACGGATATACCAACTGAATCAGCAGCAGCCGGGTTTTCGCCAACTGAGCGCATTCTGAGTCCGAAGTTAGTCCTGCCAAGCGTAAACCATACAAGCGCGCAAAGCAGCAGAACAATGATTATATTATAGGACTGCAGTCCTAAAGGCCCCATTGTGAATGAGGGAAATTTTGTAACTGACGGAGATATTCCTGAAGTGTTCCATACCGTGCCAAGCAAAACAGTGGTCGCACCCTGGGCTACAAAGTTAAGTCCAAGGCCGCACACGGTATGATTTGCCTTGCATATGATTATGAAAAAGGACATTACAAGTCCGTATATCATGCCAAACATAAGCGCCGCTATCTGCCCAACCAGCGGATTTCCGGTGACGTATGTAAAATAGACCGAAATAAATGCGCCAAAGAGCATGTTCCCCTCCATGCCCATATTTACGACTCCGGCTTTTGAGGTTACAAGCACTCCCAGGGCCGCGAAAAGCAGAGGAGTCATCATTCTAAGCGAGCTTGATAATAAAGTCGATATTGCCATTTACGCTTCCTCCTTTGCCGTTTCTTTTGGTGCAAATCTCTTTTTGAAGAAGTCAATAATAATTTGGATAAGATGGGGTGAAACAAGAAGAATGATTATAACTCCGTAGAGGGCAATGGAAAAGAATACCGATATATTTGTTTTTCTGTCCAGCGCAGCCGCACCTACCCTTATTACGGAAATAATGAATGACGTAAGTATAACAACAATGGGATTTCCCTTTGCCATATAACAGATAGCCACTCCGTCCCATCCATAGTTGTCAAAATATCCGTCCAAATATGCGTATTTTCCGCCAAGAACCTCAAGAGTTCCTCCAACGCCAGCCAACGCACCGCCTATAACCATGCCAAGCAGAGAAAGCGTCCTGATATTGATTCCCTGATACTTTGAGGTAAGCGGGCTTAATCCTGCGCTTTTAAGCTCCAGTCCCTTATTGGTTTTTTCAAGGAAAAACTGCATAAGAAAACAAATTCCAAGGGCGATAAAAAGCCCCCATGCCCACTGCTGTCCCTGAACAGGTCTTGCCAAAACGGCTGAATCTAAAACATCAGCTGTCTGAGGCATGTTGTTGGATGCTCTCAGCGGATACATTGTAAGATATTTAATGATATACATAATAACGTAGTTAAGCATGATAGAGGTTACAACCTCTCCCGAACCAAACTTAACCTTAAGAAATGCCGGAATAAGCGCCGCAATTCCTCCGCCTATTGCAGCGGCTATCATACATACTATAGGATGAATAATGCCCGGCAGCGGCACATATGCGCCGACAAGCGCTCCTATAAGCGCACCGACTGCAATCTGGCCTTCTCCGCCCATATTTAACATTCCTGTTTTAAGAGGGATAGCAACCGCAAGTCCCGTCAGCATAAGCGGGGTCATACGCCTAAGCACCTGGTCAAAGCCGTCTATGGCCTTGGAAAAAATAACTATATATGCCTCTATCGGTGACTGTCCTAAAAAGGCAAGGAAAATTCCGCCTATTATAAGAGCTATAAGGAATGCCGCCACAATTCTTCCGGCGTCGCCTAAAAACTTTTTAAATTTCATATTATCTTTCATATGGCGTCTCTCCTTTCCTCAGCTTTTTCTCCGCCCATATACAGGCCTATTTCCTCTACTGTAAACTGGTTTCTTGGCTTAAAGGCGACAATTTCTCCTTCAGACAATACCGCTATATAATCGCTCAGCTCCATTATCTCATCCAAATCACTGGATATAAGGAGTACGGCCTTTCCTTCCTCACGAAATCTTAAAAGGGTTCTGTGAGTAAACTCTATCGCTCCTATATCAAGTCCTCTTATAGGCTGTGAAGCGACAATTGTTTTAAGACCCGGCCTGCTCAGTTCTCTAGCCAGTACTATTTTCTGCTGGTTTCCCCCTGAAACAAAACGGCAGATAACGTCCCTTTTGGGCGGACGCACGTCAAATTCCTTTATAAGCTCATCGGCATAGGCATTAACATCTCTCTTTTTAAACACACCCTTGTTGACAAATTCCTTGTCCTTTCTTCGTCCTATAATAATATTGTCCTTAATCGAAAGGTCCAGCACCAATCCCTGTTCCCTTCTGTCCTCGGGAATTATCCCTATTCCCTGATCTTTCATAACGGCATGGGAATTATCCCTGATTTCCTTGCCGTCAATTATTATAGAACCGCTTTTAATCTGCTTTATGCCGGCCATTACTTCCACAAGTTCTGTCTGTCCGTTGCCGTCAATTCCTGCAATTCCCACAACTCTTGACGGATAAAGCTCCAGGTTAAAATTATTGAGAGGGCATCTTTCTCCCTGCTTTTTTGTAGAAACGTCTACAAATTTGATAAGCGGAGCCTCATGCTCCTCCTTGAAATCCACACAAACGCTGTTAAGCCTTCTGCCTACCATAGTTTCAGCAAGCTCGTTTATGTTTGTCTGGGCAGTATTAACTACCGCCACCTTTTCCCCAAGCCTCATAACTGTAATCCTGTCTGTAACGTCCATAACCTCCTGAAGCTTATGCGCAATTAAAATCACCGATATGCCCTTTGCCTTTAGAGATTTTAAAAGAGAAAAAAGCTCTGAAACCTCCTGAGGGGTTAGTATTGTTGTCGGCTCGTCAAGTATTATTACCCTGCCGCCCCTGTACAGAGCCTTAAGAATTTCTATTTTCTGCTTTTCTCCAAGGGAAAGCGAGGCTACAGTATCGGATGGGTTAAGACGTATGTCAAATTCCTCGCAGAGGTCCGCAACCAGCTGTTCAGCCTTCTTTTTATTAAATACAAATTTTCCTACAACCTTCTCCTTGCCCAGAATTATATTTTCTGCAACCGTAAAGGCGTCTACAAGCATAAACTGCTGTGGAACCATTGAAATACCAAGATTAATCATATCCATAGGCGAATACTTATGCGGCATTTTTTTGCCTTCTACCGTTATTTCGCCCTTGTCCCTCGCATACAGACCGTAGAGAATTTTCATTAGGGTTGACTTACCGGCTCCGTTCTCCCCCAGCAGCGCCATTATCTCTCCCTCTTTAACTGAAAAGTCTACGTTTTTATTGGCCATGAGGTCTCCAAAGGATATGCAGATATTTTTCATTTCAATAATGTTGTTTTCCACCTGTCTGGCCTCCTTAAAACAAATGTCATAGAGGTTGAACCCCTATGACATCTGTGTGATCTCATATTTATCAGCCTTCGTATACCGCTGTGAATGTTTCAACGTCTTCCCATGTTGAAGGAGGTGTTATTTCTCCGGCTTTCAATTTTTCTTTTATTGCTTCCATAGCAGCAGATACTTCCTCAGGAACCTCAAGTCCGTCCTGATATACGAAGTCGATACCGCCGTTTGCGTATCCATTTTCCTCTGCTGTTCCCCATGCCAGTTCTCCTGTCTCAACAAACTGCGTAAGCACACGAAGAATAACGTCACTGTTGCATTTGATTGAAGAAGCAACTACATGTGTAGGGTCTAAGTTGTTCTGGTTTCCATCGTAACCAACAAAGAAACCGTCTCTTTCCTTGGCAGCCTCAAGTATTCCGTTGCATCCGCCGCCTGCGTTATGGAAAATAAAGTGAGCTCCCTGATCGTACATTGAGAGGGCAAGCTCCTTATTTTTAGCCTGGTCTTTCCAGTCGCCTACAATTGCGTATAAATACTCGTTCTCAGGGTCAATATATTTAATGCCAGCCGCTGCGCCTGTAATTGCCGAAACCGTTGAAGGATACTCTCCTCCGATTATAAGGCCGTATGTGTTTCCGGGTTCCCAGGTTTTTGTTTCCCCATTAATTATAAGCTGTCCGTAAGGCTCCATAAGCGCCATGAAGCATCCTGCCATGAAACCGATTTCATCCTTTGAGAACCATTCTGTAATAACGTTTTCATGCTCTGCCTCAATATCATATACAAGATATTTCTGGTCAGGATAATTTGCCTGCTCAGACTGAACCGGCTCAAGAGATTCATTTCCAAGTGTGACTATGAGGTCATATTCGCCTGATTCGGAATACTCGATTATAAGTGCCTCAAGGTCCTGTGATGTCATGGGTTCTGAATAGTCAAATTCAAAACCAAGTACTTCGGAAGCGTTTTTTACTCCGTTATAGCCCTCATCACCGATTGAGCTGTCACCGAGTCCTCCGATTGTTGTAATAAGGCCAATTTTAATGTCAGATTTTGTTCCGCTTTCTTCTGTCTGTCCCTTGTCCGCAGGCTCCTCCTTTTTAGAGCTGGAGCATGCAGCCACTGAAAGTACCATTGTGGCAGATAGTGCCATTGCAAGCAGTTTCTTTAAATTCCTTTTCATTTTATCCTCCCTTTCTATATCCTCATTGCGCCCCTTTGACACAATAATTAACAGCGTCCAACTTGCAAAAAACGCCGTTACTTAAAAGCAACGACGTCATTGTCATCTAACCGACTCATAGCCCTTTATAAAAATGCGTAATATTTTATTATATCACAAATTACTCATTTATAAAAGTTTTAATTATTATATTTTACAAAAATATTTTTGTCAATACAAAATCCCTTATTTATCGGCATAAAAATATTGTTTTGGTTCTATAAAAATTTTTTAGAGTATGCCAGAACCATACTGCGGATAGAAATCGGGATAAACAGGACCTCTCTCATATTTAAAATCCTTAAGCACATCTTCCCTTATTTCTATTCCCAGCCCGGGCCTGCCCGATGGCCTTAGCATTCCATCCTTAATCCTTACAATGTTAAAAATGTCGTCCTCTATTATGTCATCCCTCATAGGCTGAAGCATAGCGCCATCAACCTCAAGCTGCTTAACATTTCTGCATGAAAGCGCAAGGTTTAAGTTTGCGGCTATACCTACAGCCGTTATGCCCCCTATATGAGGTATGCATTCTATGCTGTATGCCTCGCCTAAAGCGCAGATTTTTTTCGCCTCGGATATTCCTCCGGCTATGCATGCGTCCGGCTGCCATATCTGGCCTATATGCTTTTCCCTGAGATTTTTGAACTCATAAAGAGATGTCACACGTTCCCCCAGTGCAATAGGAACAGGGGACTCTTTAGATATTTTCTCCAAGGATTCAAGGTCATACTGTGATATAGGCTCCTCAAAGAAATAAGGCTTATAGCCGGCAAATCTTCCTGCCATCTCAAATGCGGTCTCCGGGGTATACGTCATATACGCATCAATAAACAACTTTTTGTTGTCGCCTATAAACTCACGGATGTTGGCTACAAAGGCCTCATCCCAATCCTTGCTTTTTCCTACACGGCATTTTACCCCCTTAAATCCTGCCTCAAGCAATGGTCTGAAAAACTCCCTGTGCCATTCATAATCCACATCAAAATTTGTACAGCCCGTCCCGTAAATCTCAATTTCGTCCCTAAATGCTCCAAGCAGCTTATACACCGGCTGTCCTGCTGCCTTTCCGACAATATCCCACATGGCAATTTCAACGGCGGCAATAGCCTGATTTGAAACTCCCACAGGGCCGAGGTATCCCCATATCCATGTGCGCATTTTAGACACAAGTTTTTCGATATCCCGGGGATCCTCTCCTATAACAAGTCTGGAGAGAGTGTGGTCGATGATTTCTTTGACAACAAGAGGATAAGAATGACCGTACGCCGAGCTTGCCTCTCCCCAGCCCACCAGCCCGTCGTCGGTTGTTATTTTACAAAGAAGAAATGTCCTGGGTATTTTAGGAGATTCCTTCATGTACATAAGCGGATAAGTTTTGATTTCTGCAATTTTCATTTGAAACACCATCCTTTACAACTAAAAATTGTATTCCCCAACTAAAAGTTGTCCCAAGCTATGAATAAATATAAAAAGCCTGGTCTTGCTGAAGTGAGCAGAGGAAAATTTAGAGGGGTTTTATTCATCAAAAAAGCGCAGGCAAAAACACAGCTTTTGGGGAATTGTTGTGTTTTGGCCGTTTCTTTTATATCTGAACAAAATCCGCTCTCATTCTTCCTATGGCGGCCGGTTGGCCGCTCTGCTCTTCTCCTTTCTTTCGGACCAGGCTTCGGATTATGTTTCAATATTAAATTGTGTCAGTCGGCTTAACGCCTTCTGTATTTTTATAAAGCTTATTAAATATTTCAACTTTCGTCAATAGAATACGGGATTTTGCACACTTATCCCGACAAAATTAAGTTAAATAATACGAAAAAAGAATTATTTTACGATATTTCCACCTTTTATTTTATATACAATTGTTTTTTGTAACATATAAAATTTTAGTTTAATAAAGGAATTTTTTACCGAGCAACAAAAAAGACGGATATATAATATCCGCCTTACTTTGAAGCTCATCAAATTTATAAACATTTTACTGTTTATTTTCCAGTCTGCTTAACATTGTCTTTTCTACCGCATTAATTATATTTTCGTATCCAGTACATCGGCAAAGATGCCCTGAAAGCAGTTTTTTCAGCTCGTCTCTTGAGTACCTTTTTCCGCTCTCAAGTATTTCAACGGCAGACATTATAAACCCTGGAGTACAAAAACCGCACTGAACAGCCCCTTCGTCGATAAACGCCTGCTGTATATCTGAAAGCTCTCCATTAGGTCCAAGCAGGCTTTCAAGGGTTCTGACTTCCTTTCCGTCTGCCCAAACCGCAAGGTAAATACAGGAGTTAAAGCACTCCCCATCTATAAGGACGTTGCACGCGCCGCACTCGCCCACCTCGCAGCCCTTTTTGACCGACGTAAGCCTGTAATCGTTTCTGAGCATATCCGTAAGGGATGCCCTTACATCTACCATAGTCTCGGTATACTTTCCGTTAATAGTGCATTTTACAAGCTTTCTCTGCATCACAGCTCACCTCCAGCCAGCTTTACAGCCTCAGTAACAGCCCTTTTTGAAAGTTCCTCTATAAGCTGCAGTCTCAGCTCCTTTGAGGCTCTCCAGCTTGTTCTTGGATTAACGTCATTCAAGGCAAGCTTTGCAAACTCGTCTACAGTATCCTGCGTAACTGCCCTGCCGTTTATAAAATCCTCAGCACTTTTCGCCCTGACGGGAACTGGAGCAGCAACCCCATATGCTATACGTACTCTTTCAAAGGTCTTTTTATCCGATGAAAGCTTAACGTTGGCTGAACATCCAGTTGTGGCTATATCCATGGCGTTTCTCATTGCGTATTTTATGTAGTGGCCAAAGCAGTTTTCATAGCTTTCTTTTTTTATAAGTATTGAAGTAAGCAGCTCGTTATGCTTCAGGTCTACCTTGCCGGCGCTTATATAAAAATCGTGAATAGGAATCTGCCTGATTCCGTCAGGCCCCGTTATTTCCATAACAGCGTCATAGGCATGAAGCGTTGACGCGGAATCAGCCGAGGTAACACCGTTGCAGGTATTTCCGCCGATTGTTCCGATATTTCTTATCTGCGGGCCGCCTACCATATCCACAGCCTCGCCAAGCACATTTATATATTTTTGAATTATGTCGTTTTTTGTTATATGCGAAAAGCTTGTCAGAGGAAGTATACGGATTGTTCCGTCCTCCTCAAGCCTTACTCCCCTAAGCTCGTCAAGGCCGTATATGCTTACAAGCTCACAGCCTGCAAGCTTGCCTTCTCTCATCTTTATCAGCACATCGCTTCCGCCTGCTATTACAACGGCATCCGGGTGTTCCGTAAGGAGCTTCACAGCATCGGATACCGACTGCGCCTCATATAACGCTTTTATATCATACATCTGTCATACCTCCCCTTAAATAAGTCCTTCTTCTTTAAAACGCACAAAAAGATTATGCGGGTTAAGAGGAAGTTTATACATGGATACTCCCGTTGCGTTCAAAACTGCATTTCTTATGGCAGGAGCAGCCGGAACCGCCGGGGGTTCCCCAAGAGCCTTTGTACCAAATGCACTGGTTGGCTCATAATTTTCAACAAACTGCGCCTCCAAATGAGGATGATCCATCGTTGTACACAGCTTATAATCAAGAAGGTTATTATTTAACGGTTTTCCTGTCTTTTCGTCATATAAAAGCTGCTCGCTCAGGGCGTATCCTATTGCCATGCTCATTCCGCCGTGAACCTGTGCTTCAGCAAGCTGAGGATTAATAAGCTTGCCGCAGTCATGCACGTTTATGATATCCAGTACGTTTACCCTGCAGAGCGGTATATCAACCTCAACCTCCGCAAAACAACAACCAAAGGAATAGGCGTTGCTCTTAATCTGATATGTACTTTCGGCTGTAATATGCTCGCAGTTTGTAAGGCTGTAAAGCACCTCGTTAGCCAAATCACCCAGTGTCATAAGCGCGCGTCCGTCAGATACTCTAACAATATTTCCATCTATTATATCAAGATTTGCCTTGGGCATTCTCGTAAGCTCCTGTGCATGACCAAGTATTTTATCCTTTAAAAGGTCCGCTGTCTGTTTGATTGAGAAACCAGCCACGTAGGTCTGCCTAGAAGCATAAGCGCCTGTACCGAAGGGCGTAACATCGGTATCCTGCGTTGATATTACATGCACATCCTCAAATTTAATGCCAAGCGCCTCTGAAGCCATCTGTGCAAATACCGTATCAGCTCCCTGTCCAATTTCTGTTTCAGCTACCTGAAGCTGTATGGAGCCGTCCTGGTTAAGCACCATACGGCATGCGCTGGTCTCAAGCGATATAGGCCACACGGCCGTATTGTACCAGAATATTGACATTCCGATTCCTCTGCGAACCGGGCCGGTCTGATTTTTATATTTCTCCAGCTTCTCGTCCCAGTGTATATATTCCCTGCCCTTGGCAATACATTGGTTAAGACTGTCAAAGTAATTTTCATTCTTCGAGAAATCGTCCTTAAACCCGACCTCCATCATATTTTTCTGACGCAGCTTAATTGAGTCAATGCCAAGCTTTTTCGCAATGTCCTCCACATGGCTTTCCATGGCGAAGGTAATCTGAGGTATTCCATAGGCTCTCATGGCTCCCGCTGTCGCCCTGTTTGTATATATTGAATAAGCGTCTGCCTCATAGGCATCGCATTTATATATCTGGCTGAATGCGGAAATACCTTTAGCTGCTATACTGTGCCCATGGGAGGTATAGGCTCCCTGGTTTGAGAATGACTCGCATTTTCTTGCCACAAATGTTCCGTCCGGCCTTGCGTATGTAATAAGATGTACTCTTATGGCGTGGCGTACACGGTTGCAGGCAAAGGTTTCCTCCCTTGTCATATCAATTTTTACCGGTCTTCCTCCTACCTGCGTTGTAAGGTATGCGCACAGAGGCTCATACAGCGCGTCCTGCTTGTTTCCAAAACCTCCGCCGATATAAGGCTTAATAATCCTTACCTTACCCCAGGGAATTCCCAGCGCCTGACCTACAACACGGCGTACTATATGCGGTATCTGCGTCGAGGACACAACGACTATCCTTCCAGCTTCCTCATAGGCGTAGCATATATGGTTTTCCATATGGCAGTGCTGAACAGTAGGAGTGTCATACCAGCCCTCAAACTTTATAAGCCCTTCCTCTTTCGCTGCCTCATCATAATTTCCTTTTTTCATTTGAGTATGGGCAAGTATATTGTTCTTATATTCCTCATGTATCTGGGGAGCCCCGTCCTGCATAGCCTCTATCTGGTCAAGGACGAAGGGGTACTCCTCATACTCAGCCTTTATTGCTCTTAAAGCGCGGTTTGCGGAAACCTCGTCCTCGGCAATTACAGCGGCAACATCGTCACCGTAATATCTGACTCTGCTTGTTAGCAGAAGCCTGTCGGCAACGTCCTGATGATGTGGGTCTGTTGACCACGGATGTCCCGCTGTGGGAAATTTATACTGCGGCACGTCAAAACAGGTAATTATCCTGACAACACCTGGTATCTTTTCCGCCTCGGAAATATCCAGAGATTTTACGACTCCATTAGCTATTGTGGACCTGAATACCTTAGCCACCAAAAAATTTTTTTCAGTCATATCATCGGTATATTTAGCGCGTCCTGTTACCTTTTCAAAGGCATCAACGCGCTTCTCGCTTACACCAACAGCCATATTTATTCACCCCTTTGTCTATATATATGTCTTACCACAATACTTTTTTTGATTATAAAATTATATCATTAAACTCAAAGTAAATAAAGGCGTTGTCAGAAAATGCATTATCCTCAATTTAGAATAACGCACTATTGTCAACGGCCTTGAATAACGCTGTTTAAAATGATAACATGAATATAATAAAACGGAGAGGAAGCGATACTATGTCCGTATTTACAGTAAACGGCATTTCATACACAGTTACCGAAAACGTAAGACTAATGACATTTTTAAGAGACAGCCTCAGGCTTACCTCCGTGAAAAACGGCTGTGCGGAAGGAGCCTGCGGCACCTGCACCGTACTTATAGACGGAAGGGCGCAGAAGGCATGCGTACAGAAGACTGAAAACCTTGACGGAAAAAGCATAACCACAACTGAGGGTTTAACGGACAGAGAAAAAGTTGTATACAGCTATGCCTTTTCCCACGCAGGGGCGGTTCAGTGCGGATTTTGTATACCCGGCATGGTTATCTGCGCCAAAGCTCTTCTGGATAAAAATCCAAGCCCCTCAAGAGATGATATAAAAACGGCTATAAAAAATAATATATGCCGCTGTACCGGCTACAAAAAAATCGAGGATGCCATACTTATGGCCGCCGAAATATTCAGAGAAAATTCAGAAATAAACGAGCCTGTTTCTACCGGCCTTTTAGGCGAGAGCATGGCCCGTGTTGATGCTGCCGCAAAGGTTACAGGCGAGGCCAAATATGCTGACGATTACTATATGGAAAACATGCTTGCCGGTTCAGCGCTTAGAAGCGAATATCCCAGAGCAAGGGTGCTTTCCATTGACACCTCTGAGGCTGAAAAGCTGGACGGCGTTGTCTGTATAATGACCGCGGCCGACATTCCCGGAACCAAAAAAGTAGGACATCTTAAGCGTGACTGGGATGTCATGGTTCCTGTTGGAGGAATTACCCACTATTTAGGAGATGCAATAGCGCTTATAGCGGCGGAAACTGCTGAAATTCTTGAACAGGCTAAAAAGCTTATCAAGGTAGAGTATGCGCCGCTTGAAGGAGTGTTTTCTCCAAATGAAGCAATGAAAGATAACGCGCCGCTTGTGCATGAGGATGGAAACCTTTTGGCAAGCGAGCACCTTGTACGCGGAAACGCCGATGAGGTAATCGCAAAAAGCAGATACAAGGTCACAAACCACTACAGCGTACCCTTTACAGAGCACGCGTTTATGGAGCCGGAATGCGCAGTGGCCTATCCAGAGGAAGGCGGTATACACATAATAAGCGGAGACCAGGGCATATATCAAACACAGCGTGAATGCTCTGACGCACTTGGCATTCCCATTGAAAAGGTTCGTGTATCAGCGGCTATGGTTGGCGGCGGCTTCGGCGGAAAAGAGGATATGAGCGTACAGCACCACGCAGCACTGCTTGCGCAGGCCACGGGCCGGCCTGTCAAGGTGCGTCTAACGAGAGCTGAAAGCATACTTGTCCATCCGAAACGGCACGCCATGGAAATGGATTTTACAACAGCCTGCGATGAAAACGGTTACCTAACCGCTATGAAGGCGGTAATAATATCAGATACGGGGGCTTACGCCAGTCTCGGCGGTCCCGTCTTGCAGAGAGCCTGTACCCATGCGGCCGGGCCGTATAATTATCAGGTTATTGATATAACCGGAAAAGCTTATTATACGAATAATCCTCCTGCCGGAGCGTTCAGGGGCTTTGGTGTTACGCAAAGCTGCTTTGCTACAGAGTGCAACTTGAACCAGCTGGCTGAAATGGCTGGGCTGACCCCCTTTGAGATACGCTACCGCAATGCTCTGAGACCGGGCAACATACTTCCCAACGGGCAGATTGCAGACGATACCACAGCACTTGTGGAAACACTTGATGCAGTAAGGGATATATATGAAAAAAATCCCAAAGCGGGAATTGCATGTGCGCTGAAAAATAGCGGTTTAGGAGTAGGCGTACCTGATACTGGAAGATGCCGGATAACAGTAAAGGAAGGTAAGATTCACGTTACCTCCAGCGCTGCCTGTATAGGACAGGGAATGGGAACTGTACAGGTACAAATGATCTGCGAAACAACGGGGATTTCACCTGACAGAATATCATATGACACACCGGACACCAAAACATCTCCCAATGCCGGCAATACTACCGCGTCACGCCAGACCTTATTTACAGGCGAGGCCGCGGTAAGGGCCGCCAAGGCGCTTAAGGAGGCCATGGAGCAGGAAGGCTCTCTTGAAGCCCTTGAGGGCCGAGAATTTCTTGGTGAATATACCGGCGTTACTGATAAGCTTGGATCCGACAAAGAAAATCCTATCAGTCATATTGCCTACGGCTACGCAACCCATCTTGTAGAGCTGAATGACAACGGAACAATTAAACAGGTTGTGGCGGTACATGATGTCGGAACCCCGGTAAATCCAAAGTCTGTGGAAGGCCAGATTGAGGGCGGCGTTGTCATGAGCCTCGGCTACGCCCTTACTGAGGACTATCCTCTCAATGAGGGGAGGCCGGCCGCAAGGTTTGGAAGTCTTGGACTTTTCAGAGCTGATAAAACTCCTGAAATAAAATCAGCTTCAATAGGCAAAAAAATAAGAGGACTGGCCTACGGCGCCAAAGGAATAGGCGAAATAGCCTCAATCCCAACAGCCCCAGCAGTCCAGCTGGCTTATTATAACTATGACGGTAAATTCAGAACAAAGCTTCCTCTTGAGGATACGCCCTACAGCAGGAAAAAATAATAAACAGCCTTACGCTTAAAGCGTAGGGCTGTTACTTTTTAAATTCCTTATTTATAGAATTCACAAGTCTGCTTATGAACACCGCCACCTCGGCCTCCGACTCTCTCATGTCATTTTTAATCCATCTTCCTAGAACTCCGCTGCATCCTTTTGCCATATAATAATAAAGCCACTCGCGCTGCGTACCGGTCATATGAGAAAACTCCGTGTCCATGCTTACTTCAGTCCGTTTGTAAAATATGTCAAAAATTCTTTCCGCAAACTCGCAGTCGCCGTTTTCAGAAACAATCGATTGATATAGTTCTTCATTCTGCCTAATCCTCTTAAGAATAAGTATAAAGCTGTCCGCCAAATTATCCTCCTTAGGCTGTTCTGTCAAAAACTCAAGCTCCTCCAGCATTTCTTCTTCAATTTTTTCCATCAGGTCAAATGGGTCATTATAATATTTATAAAATGTCGCTCTGTTGATTTCAGACATTTCGCATATAGCCTTAACAGTTATTTTATTAATCGGCCTTTCCTTGAGCAGGCTTATGAAGCTTTTCTTAATTATCATCTTTGTATATCTTACGCGCGCGTCCGTTTTCATTTTATCCCTCTGTGTAAGTTAATTAGCATAATCTTTAAATTTGTTCGTTATCTATCACTGTGAAAAATATTGACGATTGAACTTTTTTAAATATTATAATACATTAGTGTAAGTAAAACAACATATGTTTATTAATTTACTTATTGTTGAATAGGAGTGATATTATGATAATTAAAATTGTTATGGTGCCTGTGATTATGGTTTGTGCTCTTTTTGGAACTGTCGTCATTATCAAGGCAATAAGCTGGTTTGTTCCTGGTATAATAAAAAACGATAAAAAAGATAAGAACTGATAAAAGGCCAAACGGTTTTACCCGTTTGGCCCTGCTTCCGCCTCAGGCTTTCTTGTGGTCTTTCTCCTCCTCTGTTCGCCTGTCTCGTTCTGCTCACTGCCGTTCGCATTACTTAGCAGCTCTCAGATAAGACCCCTCTCTGCTTCCGCCTCAGGCGGCGGTCGGGGTCTTATCCTATTCCGCCGTATATAATTCCAAGTACAAATACAACTGCCGCTAAAGGAACGTAAACGTACTTTGCCAAGGGCTTAAAGCACCTGCCAAGCGGCTTCTGTCTGCCTGTTTCCAGCTCGTCTCTAATCTCGTCATAACCAAGTATGTAGTAAATGGAAACCGCTCCAAGCACCGCTCCAAAGGGAACCACTATTATTGTTATAAAGTCCATCCAGCTGCCGACCTTTGGTTCAGCCTCCAGAAACAGCCCTACCAGGAAAGCTATACCCGCGCAAAGTGCAACTGCTGCCTTTCTGGGAAGCTTAAACCTTGTCTGCCACGACTCGCTTACGGCCTCAAACATATTTATTAGGCTTGTTATTCCCGCAAATACAACCGATATGAAAAATACTACCGCAAACAGCTGCCCCATCGGCATTTGCCTGAATATATTGGGAATAGTTATAAACATAAGCGGAGGGCCAGCATTCGGTTCTATTCCAAAGGCAAATACAGCGGGCATTATAGCCAGCGCTGCAAGCATAGCAGCTATTGTATCAAAAACAGCGGTACGTACAGACGCCTTAGGTATATCCTCACCCTTGCCAAGATAGGTTCCATACACGATCATACCTGAACCGGTTATTGAAAGGGAGAAAAATGCCTGTCCCATAGCCATTACCCATGTATCCACATTTAAAAGCTGACTCCAGTCGGGTACAAATAAGAACTTATACCCCTCTGCAGCTCCGGGCAGAAATGCCACCCTAACGGCAAGAACGGCAAAAAGTATAAAAAATGCCGGCATAAGTACCTTATTTATCTTTTCAATTCCTTTTGTCGCGCCAAACATAAGTATGACTGCGGCAAGTATAACGACAATTGCATGCCAAGGAATACTTCCGAAGTTTCCAGTGGCCTGGGCAAAATAAGAAGCCGCATCCTCTGTAAGTATTGCTCCTGTTACAGAGCCTGCCAAAGACCTGAGAACCCATCCTACAATTACAGAATAGCCTATAGCTATTCCAAGTGAACCCATAAGAGGTATCCAGCCAAGGATGTATCCAAGTTTTCCTTTGCCTATTTTATTCCAGCAGTATTCATACGCTCCAAGCGTTCCTGTTTTCGCCCTTCTTCCTATAGCAAACTCTGCGGAAAGCCCTACAAGCCCGAACAGCGCTATAAATAAAAAGTATGGCACAAGAAACGCTCCGCCGCCATACTGCCCCACGCGGTACGGGAACATCCAAATATTACCCATGCCTACTGCTGAGCCTACACATGCCAGCACAAAGCCAAGCCCAGTGCCAAAACCACCATTTTGGTGTGTGGAATTGGTATTTTCCTTATTCTTCATAACTCCTCCTTTTATTTCCTGCCAAGGCCCTTTACGTACAGGCATTGCCCCTGCCTGACACGGCCTTCATAATAGGTTGACTAACCTTAGTTTTAATTATATACTTTTGGTAAAGATTTGTAAAACCGATAATTTCTATGATATAGTTCAATTTTTTCGATACATGGAGGATATGGATATGGAATTGAGAAATGTAAGAACATTTTTATGCGCCGCGGAGCAGTGCAGCTTTTCAAAGGCCGCGGATATTCTGGGATATTCCCAGTCTACAGTCACAACTCAAATACAGCAGCTTGAGCAGGAATTTGACACTTTGCTTTTTGAACGAATACATAAAACAGTAAGGCTTACAGCCTCTGGCAGTGAATTTATAAACTATGCGCAAAAACTGCTCAGAACCGCGGAGGACGCCAAGTCAGCAATGAAAAGGCTTCCCGATGAAAGCGGAGAGCTTAGGATAGCTATGGCGGAATCCCTCTGTTTTTCTTTTTTCCCAGATATACTGGAAATTTATCATAAAAAATATCCCAAGGTGGAACTCTGTATAATGACAGGCGGCACCGATGATATATTTTATATGCTTCGCCACAATGAAACTGATATGGTATACACTCTGGACAGGAAAATATATTCCTCCGACCTTATTTCAGCATTAGAAAAGGAAGAGGAAGTGTGTTTTGTCGCCTCCCCATCACATCCCGCCGCTAAAGGCGAGTTTACGCTGGAGGAAACAGCAGGCTTTGATTTTCTTCTGACCGAAAAGGATATGAGCTACAGAAAGCACCTGGATGAGCTAATGGCCTCAAAATCTCTGGAAATACGTCCGTTTTTGGAGCTTGGAAACGTAAACACAATTAAAACGCTTGTCGAAAGAGGCGTAGGAGTTTCTTTTCTTCCAATCTATGCGGTTAAGGAGAGCCTTGAGGCCGGAACCCTTGTAAAGGTAAAGGTTCACGAAAAACCCATAGGGGTATGGAGGCAGCTTTTATATCATAAAAACAAATGGGTTACACCGCAAATGCAGGCAATGGTTGACCTAATTAAAAAATTTGAAAAAAATTAAAAAAGGGGTTGCATTATCCTCATTCATATCATATAATAACATCATCACTTGAACAATTGTTCAATTAAGGAGATGAGCAAACGTGAATGAAGAAAATACCGGTACCGAATTTATGCATGTCCACAGCGATGTGATAGATAAGGTGAACGAGACAATGCCGGAGGAAGAAATACTTTATGACCTGGCGGAGTTATTTAAAATTTTTGGAGACAGCACAAGGATTAAAATTCTTTATGTGCTTTTTGAGTCCGAAATGTGCGTATTTGATATATCACAGCTTTTAAATATGAGTATGTCCGCCATATCCCACCAGCTTAGAATTTTAAAACAGGCCCAGCTTGTAAAATTCAGGCGTGAAGGGAAAACAGTATTTTACTCTCTGGCCGACGACCACGTAAGGACAATTCTTGGAAACGGCATGGACCATATATGTGAATGAGGAGGAATTAATTATGAAAAAATCATACAAGCTCAATGACCTTGACTGCGCTAACTGCGCCGCAAAAATGGAGGCTGCAATCAACAAAATCGACGGAGTAAACAAGGCTACGGTAAGCTTTATGACACAGAAGCTTACACTCGACGCCGACGACGAAAAATTTGACAGCATTCTCAGCGAAGCCATATCAGCAGTGGCAAAAGTTGAGCCGGACTGCAAAATTATAATAAAGTAAGGTGAGCACATGACAGATAAACAAAAGCATGCATTATACAGAATAATTATCAGCGCCGTACTGCTTATTGTATTTGCACTGATGGGACTTAATGGAATACTAAAGTTTGCATTATTTTTAATACCGTATCTGATCGTGGGGCTTCCGGTTTTAAAAAAGGCCGCTGTAAACATATCCCACGGGCAGGTATTCGATGAGAACTTTCTGATGTGTCTGGCCACAATAGGAGCTCTGTGTATCGGTGATTATCCCGAGGCCGTTTTTGTAATGCTATTTTATCAGGTCGGAGACCTGTTTGAGTCCATAGCTGTAGGACGAAGCAGAGACTCCATTTCCTCACTGATGGATATATGCCCTGAATACGTTAATATAGAACGCAATGGCAAAATCGAACAGATAGACCCAGAGGAAGCCGCTGTCGGAGACATTATAGTGGTAAAGCCAGGCGAAAAGGTTCCTCTGGACGGCATTATAACCGATGGAACATCAAGCCTGAACACAACCGCCCTTACAGGCGAGTCTCTTCCTATGGACGTGGCCGCAGGCGACAGTATCATAAGCGGCTGTATAAACATGAACGGCCTCTTAAAGGTAAAGGTAACAAAGGAGTATTCGGACTCCACCGTATCGAAAATTCTGGAGCTTGTTGAAAATTCAGCAGATAATAAAGCCCACACAGAAAGCTTTATTACAAAATTCGCGCGCTACTACACCCCTATAGTCGTTATATCGGCTGTAATACTGGCGTTTGTTCCGCCTATTTTATTCGGCGGTGAATTTAGGGACTGGATAACAAGGGCTCTTAACTTTCTTGTTGTTTCCTGCCCCTGCGCCCTTGTAATTTCCGTACCGCTTTCATATTTCAGCGGTATAGGCGGAGCGTCTAAGCATGGCATACTTATTAAAGGCTCAAATTATCTTGAGGCCATAGCTAACGCTAAAACAGTCGTATTTGACAAAACCGGTACGCTTACAAAAGGCTCCTTCTTTGTCACAGACGTACATCCTGAGGGAATGTCAAGGGATGAGCTTATAGAAATAACCGCGCTTGCGGAAAGCTTCTCCGACCACCCTATATCACTTTCAATCAGAAATGAATGTAAAGCTGATCTGAATACAGGAAGGGTAACGGATACAGAGGAAATCTCCGGATACGGAGTAAAGGCTGTTGTCGATGGAAAAACGGTATGCGCCGGAAATGAAAAGCTGATGAAGCAGATTGGCTGTAAATATGAGGATTATAGCGGCTACGGCACTATTATCCATACTGCCGTAAATGGAGAATACACAGGATATATAGTAATAGCAGATAAAATTAAGGACGATTCCAAGGAGGCCATTGCTTCTCTTAAGGCCTCCGGCATTGAAAACACCGTTATACTTTCCGGTGACAAAAAGACCGTAGCGGATAAAATTGCCGGAGAGCTTGGAATAGACACCGTATATGCCGAGCTTCTTCCGGCCGACAAGGTAAGCAGGCTTGAGGATATAATAAAAAGCAGCGGAGGCGCCACTATTTTTGTAGGCGACGGAATAAATGACGCGCCCTCTCTCTCCCGCGCTGACATTGGAATTGCAATGGGAGCGCTAGGCTCAGACGCCGCCATTGAGGCCGCCGACATAGTGCTTATGGACGATAAGCCCTCTAAAATATCCTTAGCGCTTAAAATAGCAAAAAAGACAAAGGCTATAGTAAGACAGAATATAACCTTTGCCCTTGCTGTTAAAATATTTGTGCTGATACTAAGCGCCGCCGGCATGTCAAATATGTGGGAAGCGGTATTCGCTGATGTAGGAGTATCCGTAATTGCTATAATAAACGCCACAAGAGCCATGAAAATAAAATAAGCCCTGTACCCCGTCTCTTAAAACAGAGACGGGGTTTTTTACGTCTTTATATCCCTGTTATCCAGTATTAATGCGGATACGGCAGTACGCCCGCCGAAACTCTTCAGACTGTAATAACCTTTTCTGCGCCTTTCATTTTTTCAAGTATCTCGTACATATTACTGATTGTTCCGGCCTTCAGCTCTCCAGCTATGCCATAGAAGTTTAAGCATGTGCCGCATACAAGAACCTCTGTCCCCTTTTCCTCAAGGGTGCTTATACTCTTTATTATGTCCAGCTTATCGCTTGTAGGCAGCTTAACTCCGCTGTTCATAAATATTACGCTCTCAGGTATGTCATCGCTGTCTGACAGCGTATAAAGCATCATTTTAGCAAGGCTGTGCCCTAGGGTATAATCCCCTTCACCAACGTAATCCTTGCCGAAAAATACAGTATATCCTTTTTTAGGAGAGCTTTCTTTTATTATATCCGTCTCAGCACCCTTGGAAAATATTACGTTATAGCCATCCTCAATTTGTTCTGTGCGTACTTCTATATTGCTGTTTGAGGCAAGTCTTTTCAGGTTCTCCACAGCCATTTCATTATCAACGGCAACCGTTATATTTATTTCCCCGCTGTCAATTTCCCTTTTAGCCAGCACCACCGGCATCGGGCAGGCCTTTCCTCTGGCATCTATAAACTTAGGCATAAAATCACCCTTTCCTGTAAAAGTATTTTTTTAAAGTATATCCTTATTGCGCTCCTCTGTCAAAAAAATTATAATGGCAGTGAGGTGTTTTTATGCGAAACGACGAATATTATCTCCTTGCCTTCAACTCCACACATGCTGCAGTTTCAGCGGAAAAACTGCTGTCAGCGCAGTTAGAGGTCACAATAATGCCCACGCTTAGGAAAATCACCGCCTCCTGCGGCATATCGCTTAGAATAGAGGATAAGGATTTTGAAAAGCTGAAGGCCATTCTCTCGGCCAATACGCTGGATTGTGCCCTTTACAGGGTTTTAAACGGAGAACCCAGCCCAATATAAACATAAACGGCCTTCCGTTGGGATTCGGAAGGCCTTAAGAAATAAAAGGTTTTAATGAAATAAATAAAGGGGCATTTATTTATTCATTTGAATTTATCGCTTTAGCAGATGTAAGTGCTAAAGTTATAAAGTATATTACTCTTGCTTTTTATATTTGTCAATAGTTTTTTTTAAAATTTGTTTAAAAATTCCCCCTGGACAGGCTGTCCGGGGGGATAGATTTTATTTTACAGGAATTAAAGCTTCCTTGCCGCCCATATAAGGTCTTAAAACCTCTGGTATTTTTACTGTTCCGTCCGCCTGAAGGTTGTTTTCAAGGAACGCAATTAACATTCTGGGAGGAGCTACAACAGTATTGTTAAGAGTATGGGCAAAATATTTCTCTCCGTTTTCGCCTGTCACTCTTATTCTAAGTCTCCTTGCCTGCGCGTCACCGAGGTTTGAGCAGCTTCCAACCTCAAAATACTTTTTCTGCCTTGGTGACCAAGCCTCAACGTCAACTGACTTAACCTTAAGGTCCGCAAGGTCTCCTGAGCAGCACTCAAGTGTTCTTACAGGAACATCCAAAGATCTGAAAAGATCTACTGTATTCTGCCAAAGCTTATCGTACCACGCCATGCTGTCCTCCGGCTTACATACGACAATCATTTCCTGCTTCTCAAACTGGTGAATTCTGTATACTCCTCTTTCCTCTATGCCGTGGGCGCCCTTTTCCTTACGGAAGCAGGGAGAATAGCTTGTAAGAGTATAGGGAAGGTCAGCCTCCTTATTCATTGTGTCAATAAATTTGCCAATCATAGAATGCTCGCTTGTACCGATAAGGTAAAGGTCCTCGCCCTCTATTTTATACATCATTGCGTCCATTTCTTCAAAGCTCATAACACCCGTAACAACGTCGCTTCTTATCATAAAAGGCGGCACACAGTAGGTAAAGCCTCTGTCAATCATAAAATCGCGCGCATATGATATAACAGCTGAGTGAAGCCTTGCAATGTCACCCATAAGGTAGTAGAAGCCGTTTCCTGCAACCTTTCTTGCGCTGTCAAGGTCAATGCCGTTAAAGCTCTCCATTATTTCTGTATGGTAGGGGATTTCAAAATCAGGCACAACGGGCTCGCCGTATTTCTGAATCTCAACGTTTTCGCTGTCGTCCCTTCCGATAGGCACAGAAGGGTCAATGATGTTTGGAATAGACATCATTATTTTCTTTATTTTTTCTTCAACTTCCTTTTCTCTTTCTGAAAGCTCATCTACCCTTGCAGAGTTTTTTGCGACCTCTGCCTTTACTCTTTCGGCCTCTTCCTTCTCGCCCTTTGCCATAAGTCCGCCAATCTGCTTTGATAGCTTGTTTCTGTCAGCGCGAAGCGCCTCAACCTCCTGCTTTATTTTTCTGTTTTCAAGGTCAAGCTCTATTACCTCATCAACGAGGGGAAGCTTTCTGTCCTGAAACTTGTTTCTAATGTTCTGTTTTACAACCTCTGGATTTTCTCTTACAAATTTAATGTCTAACACTGTCATTTCCTCCTAAAAGCCAATATTTTCTGCTTAATGGGCGGATTAAAAAAGGCCCGTCCCATTAAGCCATACGCCTAAACTGGGACGAGCCGATATGCCCGCGTTGCCACCCGTATTGACGGTTAATATAACCGCCCTCTCGATAAAGCTGTAAAGGGCTTTTCCCTTCCGGCTTTCACCGGGGACTAAGAAAGTGGAACATCCTTTCACGCTGCCGTCTTTCACCAACCGCCGGCTCTCTGATAACGCTGTGGGATTTAGCTTTCCTCAAAACGTCCTGATTTTTTATGAACATGAAGATATTATAGCACATAAAATTTAAAAAGCAATAATAAAATAACTGTTTTTAGTTTACAATTGACCTAAGGTAATTTGAAGTATATAATAATTATTATCAATTACTATTATTTAAAATTTAGCAGGTGATTTTATGAATTATCATATTTTATTAGGTTTACTTGTACCTTTTATAGGAACAGCACTGGGCTCTGCCTGTGTCTTTTTCCTTAAAGACCAAATTAACCCCCGCGTTCAAAAGGCGCTGTTAGGCTTTGCCTCCGGAGTTATGATTGCGGCCTCGGTATGGTCGCTACTTATACCAGCCATGGATATGTCTTCAGATATGGGAAAACTGGCGTTTATTCCGGCCGCCATCGGTTTTTCACTTGGCATAGCATTTCTTCTCATTATGGACAGGATAATACCTCATATGCATCTTGGCGGACAAAAGGAAGGCTTAAAAAGCTCTTTGGGAAAAAATGCAATGCTTGTACTTGCCGTTACACTGCACAATATTCCTGAGGGAATGGCAGTTGGAGTAGTATTTGCCGGAGCGTTAGCCGGAGACAGCACTATATCTACAGCAGGGGCCTTTGCGCTGGCAATCGGCATAGCCATTCAGAATTTTCCTGAGGGTGCCGTTATTTCCCTTCCGCTTAAAAGCGACGGCACAAGCAAAAGGCGCGCTTTTCTTTATGGCGCGATGTCTGGCATTGTGGAACCAATAGGCGCGGTAATCACTATAGCGCTGGCATCCTTTATAGTTCCCGTACTTCCTTATCTGCTTGCCTTTGCTGCCGGTGCAATGGCATATGTTGTAGTGGAGGAGCTTATACCCGAAGCCTCCGAGGGGGATCATTCAAACATTGGTACAATAGGATTTGCCGTCGGATTTGTAATAATGATGATTTTAGACGTAGCGCTAGGTTAATTTAAAGTGAGGCGGATTTTCCGCCTTATTTTATTTTTCTGCAGTTTCGGCTATCGCCTCAATTCCTCTTTGCACCTGAGCTTCAGCAAAACCATACTGGTCCTGTCCATCCGCTTCTTCCATCTCAGTATTGCCAAGAAGTATGAAGAACACATAATTACCTATACGGTATACTTCAGATGCGTTTATTCTAGCCGTATCCTCCGGATACAGGTTCACGCTTTCCACAAGCCTTTTCCTATAGGAGCTGAGCTTATCCTCAATATTTTTGTCCTCTCCCTCCTTTGCCTCTATCCCGACAAAAGTGTCTGCCCTTCCGTCCAGCACGGAAACCTCGGCAAAATATGCCGCCGTATCCTTTGCTTCTATACCGAAGGTTTCTTCAAAATCATCCTCGTCCAGCATTTCACCCGGAACATAATCCTCTCCATAGGCTTGCTTTACCGCTTCGTAGAAATCCAAAAGCATTCCTGTTTCAACCTCTGTGTCTATGGAAGTATTCTGTCCGGCCGACGAGCCTTTACATGAGACAAGAGAAAATGCCAAGGATATAATCAGCATGACCATTAAAAGTCTTTTTTTCATAATAACCTCCTGAAATAATATTTATTAATATCCTTCCCTGAATTATCTATAAAATTCCTAAAATAAAAAAGGTACGGTTAATCCGTACACTTTTCATTTAAATTATATTTATTTTTACTTTTGGTATAGACCAGATAAAGACCCAGTCATATAAAAGCCCCTTTCGTGGCATATTATTTGCCGTAAAATAAATCAATCCAGAAATCTAAAGTACTGTCCTTTGACTCTATAAATGAATAAACCATGGCTGGCGAATCTGTTATCACGCCGTCAGCACCACACAAAATGATTTTTTTAATGGTTTCTTCTGAGTTGGCTGTCCATGTATAGACCTTCTTATCTGTAAAATGTGCTCTGGAAACCATTTCACTAGATAAAAATGTTGTTTCAATGCTGTAGCCGTCTATATATTTGATATTGTAATCATCAGTCAGGAGGAGAGTTGTTATATATACAGTTTCTATCGACTTATTATATTCCTTCACTTTACGCAGTATATCCATATTCATTGAAGCAATAACACACTGCTTCTCCATTCCATATTTCTCAATCAGGTCAACAGTAGACCTTTCCAAATCGGTCTCATGTCCGGTTGATTTCAGCTCAATCATCAGGCCAATTTTATTTTTTGCGGCTTCAAGCATTTCCTCAAGCTTAGGTATCTTCTCTCCTTCAAAATACATGGAATAATAGGAGCCTGCATCAAATTTCGCAACCTCATCATAGTCTGTTTCCCACACATTTTTGTCCACACCTGCAGTTCTTTTAAAGTTAGAATCGTGCATTACAATAAGTTCCCTGTCTCTTGTCTGCTGTACATCGATTTCGGCCATATCCGCTCCGTCCGCAATTGCTGTGTTCAGTGCCGTCAAGGTGTTTTCAGGTGCCCAATATGCTCCTGCGCGGTGGGCAATAACCATTATCGACGTGTCTTCAGGAATAGAATAACGGCTTCCCATTTCTGTTTCACTGAACATCAGCAGCATAACTGCCGCAATTAATATCGATATGGTCTTTTTTATTACTTCAGGCACCTTTATCTTCTCTTTAACAAACTGGTAATTTTCTTGCTTATAGCTATGGTATAAAATTATAACCACAGCAGTAAATAACGCGGCAAATATAGAGTTGCCAAATATTATTGCGCTGATGTTCAGCTTAGTATACAGCATCTTAAAAGCATAAACCCTTGATGCTCCTGAATAAGACAAATTGCAGTTCAGATAAATTAAGTAAACAAAAGCAACCCATACTATCGCAGACAATAAAAAATAAATTGCAGTTGAAACTAACACTGTCGCGGCTATTTTAATTTTTCTGGATTTAAGTATTTCCGAGTTTGGTTTTCTAGAATCCATAAAGGTACAGTCGTTTAAAATTGCGTGCGGTATTATAAATATATTTTTGAGAAGAGCATAATTAATAAGCAGTATCCCAAATACAAAACCAATTATATACATAGGGTTTTCAAAAATAAACTCTATAATAAATTCCGGTATTTTAAACTTCCTCAGCTCATCTCCCAAAACAAAAAAGTTTGAAAGTCCTAATAAAGGCAAAATCAATATAAATGTTGGCAGATTTTTATAATGAAATATCCTAACGGATTTTTTAAGTGTCTCCTTCCATAGCTCAAAAACAGAAAATTTCACATGCCGCCAGCCCCAATCAGAGTACAGAATTAAAGCCGTAATTTCAAAATAAACATAAAATGCAAATATTAAAAAAGCGCAAAGAGCAAGCGGATAGGAGTATGGAGACATAAACAGCTGAAGTATGTTCTCCTGACCTATATATGTTAAGCCAGCCAGCTTTACAGCGTAATTAAAAATCCATTTAACAGTCGGATAAATGTAATAAAAGCCAATTATTTTATATGGTATCTCAAACCACAGCAGCTTCGGCCAATTTGAAATAGCTACATTAGCTACAGACTTAATAAAATTTTTCATAACAAAACCGCCTTCACTAACAGTACTTGTATATTTAAAGCTTCGACAAAAACGCTACCTTTATACAATTATAAACCAGGTAAAAATTTAACCCCCTAGAAATCTTGATTTCTAGGGGGTTTTCTCAATTACTTAGGTACGTAAGGCCCCTTATATGGAAAAAAATCGTATAATTCTAAGAATAGTATTATACCATCGTGTTATATAAATTAAAAGCCTCTTTTACAGAGCCCTTTATATTTTTCCGCTTTAACAAAACACTTAGGTTTATCACAAAAAGATTAACATTAACAGCGTTCCTTAACAAACAACACAAAGCTTCGTAATTAAGGGTTTCATAACATAATTCACTTCGAGTTAAGTCGTCCATAAAGCCAAGGCTTAGGTATACAAGCAAGCATTTTGCAAAATGTGTAAGCTGATATCAAAAATATTTTCTACATTTGTCGAAATTAAACTTGACAATCAATTTCGGCAGTTGTAGAATAAAAACATAGACAAATGTCTTAAAGGAGATGATAACATGGAACAAATGAAAAAACTACCGGACTCGGAGTTTGATATTATGAAAGTGGTATGGGCAAATGAACCGCCTGTAACAACAAATATCATAATGGAACAGCTTGGAAATAAAAAAGGCTGGAAAGCGCAAACTGTCATTTCTCTAATGCTCCGGCTGGTTGAACGCGGATTTATAAAGACAGAAAAGAGAGGAAAGGAACGAGTGTATTACCCTCTTATCGGGAAAGCAGATTACCTAAAGTTTGAGACAAGTAATTTTATGAAGCAATACCATGACAACTCCGTACTCGACCTTGTAAACACTCTATATGCAGACAAAGCACTATCAGAAAAGGATATCGATGAATTGCTGCAATGGGCAAAAGAACGGAGGGATTAGCATGCCAGGTTTTATGATTACGCTGCTGATATGCTCCATTACTATGTCGGCACTTGCACTGCTTTATATGGCGTTAACTCCTTTTTTAGCCAAACGCTATTCTGAAAAAGTCCGCTATTACTCGTGGCTTTTTATTGTAATCGGTTTGATAATTCCTTTTCGGCCGCAGCTTAGCGATTCTATTATTAAGGTTAATGTGCCAATCAACGCAGCTGTACCAAACATCCAAATAGGTGACAGAGCACCTATTACCGTTTACGCTGGAAACGTTATTCCTTCTACTTTACACAATATTTCATGGTGGCAGATTACGGCGGCGGTATGGATTGCAGGAATAATTATTTTTCTTGTTTATCATGCAGTCAAGCACTATCGTTTTTTAAAACTGGCGGCAAGGTGGAGTGAGAATATTACCGATGAACAGACGTTGATGCTACTCCAAACGTTGAAATGTCAAATTGGGTTATCTCAAAATATAGGCTTACAGACTTGTGACAGCATTGGAAGTCCTATGATGATTGGTTTTGTAAATCCCTGTATTTTGCTGCCAAGTGCAAATTTTACGTTAGATGAGCTCTTTTTTATCTTAAAGCATGAGCTTATTCATTACAAGCGAAAAGACCTATGGTATAAAAGTTTGGTGATGATTGCAACTGCTATCCATTGGTTTAATCCCATTGTTTATTTTATGGCAAGAGCGATTGACGTTCAATGTGAATTATCCTGCGACGAGGAGGTTGTTCGCAATACAGATGCAAACATACGACAGTTTTATAGTGAAACAATTATCGGCGTAATCAGATACCAATCGAAACTAAAAACAGCACTATCTACTAATTTTTATGGAGGTAAAAAAGGTATGAAAAAACGTATTTTTTCAATAATGGATACACGTAAGAAAAAAGCTGGAGTTGCCGTTCTGTGTGGTGTATTAATGTTCACGCTAGGAACAGGCTTTGCTTTTACCGCGAAAATGGAAACACAATCTCTGCCGGAGAGTATAAAAGAGGATATTATGGTATCTTCCAAATTTCTCCCGGATCCTGCAATCTATACAAAGTATTCTCCTTATGGCATTACTATTTCAAGCGATGGTAAAATGTTGCAATATAATGGGCAGAGAGTAAGGCTTTTTGTTGATGAACATTCTGAAGTAGAAGCATTCTTTTTAGATGAAGCAGGTGAGCTCGACTTGGCTGTTAACCGTAACGAGGCTGGTATTATAACAGGAATTGAAAGTATCTCTGATGTAAAAGCACAGCAATATTGCGCCGATTTCTTCGCTAATGACCTCAATCCTACAGACACCTCGGAAGCTATACCACAAGATTTTGCAGTAGATGTGGCAACGGATATAGTAGGACAAAATAAATATGAGCAATATTCAGCATATGGTATTATACTTTCGGCAGACGGTAAAGTCTTAAATTATGACGGTCAACGTGTAAAGCTGTTTGCAGATATGCTTTCAGATGGTTCCTTTGAGGTATATTGGTTCGACGAAGCCGGAACAGTCAACTTGTCTGTTGTTAGAAGTGCATCTGATCAAATTACTGCCATTGAGAGTATTACGGAAAAGCAAGCAGAAGAATATCGCTCAGCATTAGATATATATGAGCAAAATGCTTTAATTGGGCTAGATGATAAAGTATCAGAAAAAGTAAACAATCAATTTCCTGAAAACTAAAATATGATAACGCCTAACGACAACGTAGATTTTTTCAAAACATTAATGCGAATTTCAGACACTTACGGCCTCAGCAACAAATTATTAAAAATAAAAAAGTGTAACCTTTTGGTTACACTTTTCACACATTGCGGAGGCAGGATTTGAACCTACGACCTCCGGGTTATGAGCCCGACGAGCTACCGGACTGCTCTACTCCGCGTTATTAAAAAGATGGTTGGGGAAGGATTCGGACCTTCGAAGCTATCGCAACAGATTTACAGTCTGCCCCCTTTGGCCACTCGGGAACCCAACCATATATTAAGCCGATGAACGGACTCGAACCGTTAACCTGCTGATTACAAGTCAGCTGCTCTGCCAATTGAGCCACATCGGCACTCTAGCACCCTCAAAACTAAACATGCACTACTCTTAAGTCTCTAGATTTTATCACATC
>OHAS01000514.1_pt1 | contig 33332 bp, 40 predicted proteins | sample 1577131 | NCBI WGS metagenome assembly OHAS01 (sample SAMEA3541566, study PRJEB24748) | human gut metagenome | biome: human gut; feature: human-associated habitat; material: faeces | place: China | collected 2012 | reverse complement strand
AAGAAATAGAAAGTTTAGTAGAAAAGAAAAAGGTATATGGTCGTAAGAAATAAATTATAATTATTTTCATTATAAAAAGTTGTGTTTATATTTCGAACACAACTTTTTACATCATATTATAACTATTTGGGTGATAATTAGAAGTATAATTTTCTTTTAATGGAATGGGGGTGTTTTCAATTCTTTCGATTTTATTTCTTAATCTTATTACTTCTTTTTCTAAATCACATACCCTGTTTTCTAAGTTTCTAATATCTTGATTATAACCCATATTTGTATAATTCATGGGAGTTGGAAAAAAGGGTTGAATATTATTATTCATAGGCAGTCTCCTTTATTTATTTTATTATATGTTATATAATAGTAAAAGGTGATTTTATGAGGTTAAGAAATGTAAAAAATAAACAAGAAATAATGGATTCTTCTAACTATTTAATTACGAATCCATTTGACTATATTGGTAAATGGAATACTGTTTTTGGAAATTGTAATCCCATTCATCTTGAAATAGGTACTGGTAAAGGTAATTTTATTATTGGAAAAGCATTAAATAATCCTGATATTAACTTTATCGGAATAGAAAAATTTGATAGTGTTATTGCAAGATGCTTAGAAAAGATACCAGATGGATTACCTAATTTAAAAATTATTCGTATGAATGCTTTAGAAATTGATAAAGTTTTTAAGAAAGAAATTGCTACTATTTACTTAAATTTTTCAGACCCATGGCCTAAAAAGCGTTGGTATAAGCGTAGACTTACTTCTTCTATCTTTTTAGATAAATATGATTCCTTATTTCAAAATGATGCCTGTATCATTCAAAAAACAGATAATACAGAATTATTTGAATATTCTATATGTTCTTTAAGTATGCATGGTTATACTATTACTGATATTTCTTTTGATTTACATCATTCCGAAATTAAAGATAATATTATGACAGAATATGAAGAAAAATTTTCAAAGAAAGGTAATCATATTTACTATTTAGTTGCAGTAAAGAAAGAAAATATTTAAAAAATAAGTTTTCTTTCGGTAATTATTTGGTATAATGTTATTAGAGTAGGTGAATTATGAAGAAACTGTTGTGTTTAAGTTGCATGATTTTACTCTTAAGTGGGTGTTCTATAGTTTATGTAGATAAGCAACCTATTGATGAAATTGTAGATTCTGTGATTACAGAAAAAACAAATTTAAAATCTGTTTCCTTAGAAGGTTATTCTTACTATTTACCTCAAGGGGTACATTTAAGTAGGAATGATAGAGAAAATTCAATTTTATATTATAATCATAAGAAGATGTATTTATATGTTGATCTTATTTCTTACTACCATAAAGTAAGTAGGGATTATACTAAAAATACTAGTGCTTATTACTCTTTACCTATTGATAAAAATGGTAAACATGGTTATATAGAAATTACTCAGATTTCTACAAATTATTTTATTGAGTTTATGTATCATTATAGTAAAATGGAAGCTTATGTTAGTAAAGAAGACATAAATAAAACCATTACGCAAATGGCTTATATTTTAAATAGTGTTAAGTTTAATGACTCTGTTATTGAATCTTTAATTGGGGAAAACTTATTAAATTATTCAGAAGAACAATTTAATATCTTTAAACCAAATGGTAAACAGAGTGATTATCTAGATTATATAGAGCAGTATGATGATGGACGAAGTAATAGTAAAGATGAAGATACCTTAAAATTAGAAGGAAGTATAGAATAAGGAAGGGTGTATATGAAACTTTTAGAGAAATTAAAAAATACTTTTTTTGAAGAAGAATATATAGAAGTAGAAGAAAAGGAAGAAAAAAAGCCAGAGGTTGCTAGAAAAATAGAGCCTAAAGAAATAAGAAAAGAAGAGATAAAACCTATAACTGTTCCTCCTAAAAAAATAGAACCAGTTGTAGAAGAAAAGAAAGTAGAAAACTATTCAGATGGAGAACTTTCTAGAAAAGATAGTAAATTACCTTATTTTGAAGATGAAGATTTTGCTCCTATCAGTGCTCCAAAAGAGCCTGTTAATAGAGTAGAACCTAAGAAATTATATGGTGAAAGTGCGGACAAGCTTTATCATTCTATTAATTATTCTAGTACGAGTGTTAATAAACCATATAGTGCTCCTTCTAAGGAATCTTTTAAACCTACGCCTATTATTTCACCAATATATGGAATTTTAGATAAGAATTATCGTAAAGAAGAAGTAATTGATAAAAAAGATAAAATGCCTGGAGTTAGTAGTTATGTTTCTAGAAAGAATGCTGATTTAGATTCTGTTAGAAAAAAGGCATATGGTGGTTTAGATCCATTTGAAGAAATGAGTAAACAGTCAGAAGAAGTAGTAGATGCTGAAGTAGAAGAAGTAAAAGATGATGATAATTTACTTTATGATATGACGAAAGATAATTCTAAACCAATGGTAGACCAAGTAACACTTGCTGATGCTGAAGAGTATTTTCAAGATTTGGGATTAGAATATAATATTGACTATAAAGATACACGTTATGAAAAGGCTACTGGTAGAAGAGTAAAAAATGCTACAGAAGACGTTAAAAAAGAAGAAGATAGTGATGATGCTAATTTAGAAGATAACTTATTTGATTTAATTGATTCTATGTATAAGGATGGTGAAGAATAGTGGATACTATGTTAGAAGTGTTTCCTTTAATTCTATATTCTTTAGGAATTATTTTATTAGTTATTTTAATCATTTTGGGAATTAAATTAATAAAAACTGTTAATCAAGCGAATGCAATTTTAGAAGATGCGTATAATAAAAGTAGGTCTTTGAATGGACTTTTTCATGCAATAGATGCAGTTACTGATACTTTATCTTCTATTAGTGATAGTATTGTGGCTAATCTTACTGCTATTATTGGAAAAGTGTTTCATAGAAGAAAAAACAAAACAAAGGAGAATGGTGAAAATGAGTAAGAAAGAATTAGAAACAAAAAAGAAAAGTGGAGTTGGAAAATTTATACTTGGAGCTTTAGTTGGTGCTGGACTTGGAGTTTTATTTGCTCCTAAAGCTGGTAGTGAAACAAGAAAAGATTTAAAGAATAAGATGACAGAATTACTAAACAAAGCAAAAGAAATTGATATGGATGATGTAAAAGAAACTATTTCTGTTAAAATTGATGAAATCAAAGCTGAAATTAGTGATTTAGACCGTGAGAAAGTATTAAAAATTGCGAAAGAAAAAGCAAATGATATCAAAGATAAATGTGGTGAATTGGTAGAATATGCGAAAGATAAGGGGACTCCTGTTTTAGAAAAAGTTGCTAATGAAGTACGTGAAAAAGCTATTGATGCTGTAAAAGAAGTATTAGAAAAATTAGAAGCAGCAGATAAAAAGGCTAAAAATAAATAATGATTCGTATTTTTAGTGATATGGATCGCTATATTCAAGATTATAAAATTCAAAGGCAAATGGCTGAAGATAAAAAAAGTATTCAACCATTATCAGATATAGCTAAAACTAAGGATTTTACTAATCATAATGATAGTAGTCTTCATCAAAATTTAAATACTAGCGATAATCTTTTTTCTGATATTTTGTCAGAAGAAATTGAAAAAGTAAAAGGTAAGTAGTTATCTTTTCTTTTTTTCTTTCTTTTTTTAAAATTTATTTGGCATAATGTTTATTTTGTGTTAATATATTAATGTAATTTAATGATGAGTGATATTAGTAGTTATTGATTTTATTTTTTAGAGAATTCATGGTTGGTGAAAATGAATAATAAATGAATAATGAATTACAGATCAGGAATTAAATCGGAGTAGTCCGTTATACTATTAAGATAGAAAAATGTTTCTATGAATTAAGGTGGTACCACGAGTAATTTCGTCCTTATTTTATAGAAACTTTTATTTTTGGAGGTTATTATGAATTTATATGAAGAACTTGTATGGAGAGGTTTAATTAAAGATGTTGCTGGAGAGGATTTAAAAGATAAGTTAAATAATGAAAAGGTTACTTTTTATTGGGGAACAGATCCTACTGCTGACAGCTTACATTTAGGTCATTATTCTTCTTTGATTACTGCTAAAAGATTAGCTCTAGCAGGACATCATCCTATTTTATTAGTAGGAGGTGCAACAGGATTAATTGGTGATCCTCGTCCTACTTCTGAAAGAGAAATTATCGCAAAAGATACTTTAAATAAAAACTTAGATGGTATTAGTAAACAAGTAGATAAAATTTTTAATGGAATGGCTACTGTTGTCAATAATTATGACTGGATGAAAGATTATAATTATTTAGAATTTTTAAGAGATATCGGTAAATATATAAATGTTAATTATATGCTTGATAAAGATATTATTCGTAGAAGATTAGAAACAGGTATTACTTATGCTGAATTTTCATATACTTTGATGCAAGGGTATGATTTCTTACATTTATATGAGAAATATAACTGTATTATGCAAGTAGAAGGTTCTGATCAATGGGGTAATATTACTACAGGTATCGATTTAATTAAAAAGAAATTAGGTAAAGATGCTTATGGTTTTACTATGCCTCTTATCTTAGACAAGTTTGGTCGTAAGTTTGGTAAGAGTGAAGGAAATGCTTTATGGCTTGATAAGAATAAAACTTCTTCTTATGAGTTATACCAATACTTGATTAATACTGATGATGAAATGATTATTCATTATTTAAAAGTGTTTACTTTTTTGAAAAAAGAGGAAATTGAGGAAATTGAAAAAGAACATTTAGCTAGTCCTGAAAAAAGAATTGCACAACAAACTTTAGCTAAATGTATTATTACAGATTTACATGGTGAAGAAGAATATGAAAAGGCACTCCGTTTAAGTCAGGTCCTATTTAGTGGTGATGTATCTCAATTAACTGGTGAAGAAATTTGTCAAGTTTTTCATGGAGTACCTACTTTTAATATTGAAGAAAATGAAAATATACTTGATTTTTTAGTAAATCATGGTATAGTAGCAAGTAAACGTGAAGGAAGAGAATTTATTACAGGTGGTAGTATTAGTCTAAATGGTAACCGTGTTACTAATTTAGATATGGTAATTTCTAAAGAAAATGCTATTACTAATAAATATGTAATCATTAGACGTGGAAAGAAGAAATATTATTTAGGTATTTATTCTTAGAAGGGGGTTATTGTATGCCAAATAATCAAAATAAGAAAAATTCTGGTACAAAAAAAATGGCTAGTACAGCTACTACAAAAAAAGGAAAAACTAGTATTAGTAAGGTAGAAAATAAGAAAAATGAAAGTCAAAATAAGAAGAATACTTCTACTAAAGTGGCGACTAAAAAGAAAAATACTATTCCAGTAGCTAAAGCAAGTAGTAATCAAAAGAGTAGTATTAAGAATTCTTCTAAACCTGTAGTTAAAAAGGAAACTAGTAATGTTAAAAATAGTAGTAAGAATAAAAAGACTACAAAGAAGGTTCCTAAGTTTAGTACAATTCAAGAAGTAAAAGTAAATGATGATAAAAAGGTAACATCTAAAAAGAAGAATGTACAGGTATCTAATAAAGTATCTGGAAATTTAAAGAAGAATAATTCTTGTTTTCAGAAAATTAAAAATAAGATTAATGAGTTTAAGGAAAAAAATAATGATAAAAAGCCTGTAGAGAAAAAAAATCCTCCTAAGTTACCTAAAAATAGTTTAGTTAAAGGTAATAAGAAAAAGAATCAAGATAGTCATATTCAAAAAAAGACTTTATTATTCCAAAAACCTAATAAATGGTTAGCTGTAGTAGCTATTATTTGTGGTGTTATTATTTTATTAGAGGGTGGTTATTTTATTTATCATCAGATAGATATTGATAAACATTCAACATATTATGATAGCTTAAATTCTATTAGTGTAGATGATTTAAATATTGTTTCAGTTGGAAGTAGTAATTTTAAACATAGTAAATACAATAGTTATACAAAAGGTTTAGAAAAGGCTAAGTTTATTAAATATGATAATACAGGTAAAGTTTTATTTGAAAAAATGTATGAACGTGGCATTAATACTACTTTTAATTCTATTATTACGGTAAGTGATGGTTATATTGCTGTTGGTAGTGGTGAATTTAGCGAAGAAGAAAAAAATGAAAGTGCTAGAGAAGCTATGATTATCAAATACGATAAAGATGGTAATATTGTGTGGGAAAAATTTTATCATGTAGTTACTTATACTAGATTCAATAAGGTAATTGAAACTAGTGATGGTTATGTTGCGATAGGCCAAAGTATTTATGCAAATATGGAAATGGGAAATCACACAACTGGTGGTGGCATTATCGTAAAATATGATAAAGATGGTAATGAAATTTGGCATAATAATCATGGAGGTATGAAGTCTGGTAACTTCAATGATATTGTGGAAGTAGATGGAAACTTTTATGTAGTTGGAAAGGATGCAACCGATAGTGCTAATATTATCAAGTATGATAAAGATGGTAAATATCAGTGGCATAAGAATTATAGCTATACTGACGGTATTGGGTTTACTGGCATTACTTACTATGATAATTCTTTATATGTAGTTGGTTCTAAAAAGATTTTACCTGAAGGAACAACTGATAGTGATGATCGTGATACTACTAATACTGATGGTCTATTTATAAAATATGATTTAGATGGAAATATCGTTTTTGAAAAATGTTTTGGTGGTAAGAATTATGAAAGATATAATTCTATCTTAGCTTATGGTGATTATTTATATGTTATCGGGCATACTACTAGTAAAGATATTGGCCTTAAAATAGATACTGATGGAGAATTAATGACTGGAATTTTATTACGATATGATAAAAATGGTAATATTACGAAAAAAGAAGCTTTTGGTGGAAGTAATAATGATAATTTAACTTCTATTACTACTGATGGAGTCAGTCTTTATATCAGTGGTTATAGTAATAGTAATGATGGTAATATTATTACTTCACATGATAATGGAAAAGATTATTTTGGAAAAGTAATAAAACTTGATTTTAAATTTAGAACATTAATGATTAAATAATCAATAAAATAAAAGCATACTAAACCTCACTAGTATGCTTTTTATGCAAATGGATTTTCAATTTCTGCAGTTTGAAAAGTAGTGGCACTAAAATCAGTAATTACTACATATAGTCCAATTAAGGCTGGTACTAATGAAATGATAGAAGATATCATTTGTAGGTTTAGAGAATTTGTATTCTGATTTGTGTTTTCTGCTAATTTTATAGATTTATAGTTTAAATATACAAATAATAGTAGTAACAGTAAAATAAAAATTTTATTTAGTGTAATAATTATTTGGGATTCTTCTACAGTTAGGAATCCTTTTTTATTTAATGCAAGGTTTCTTTGATTAATAATCACAATAATTGTAGCTACAAATGATAAGATATATAAAATACTAGCTATTAATTGTCCATCAATTATAAATAACTGTTCTTTTTGTAGTTTTTCCTCATTCAAATTATCACACCCATTATTCTTTTAATTATATGTAATAGTTTTTGAAAAAAGAAAAAACTTCACGCTAGGTGAAGTTCTCATTCTATCTGTTGTAGAATTCAACGATTAATGATTCATTAATATCAGCGTTAAGTTCGCTTCTTTCAGGTAATCTAACTAATTTACCTTCTAATTTCTTGTCATCAAATGTTACAAACTCAACTCTTTTTGTTACTTTTTCTAAAGAAGCTTTGATAGCTTTGTGGTCTTTAGAGTTTTCTTTAACAGCAACAGTGTCTCCAACTTTTACACGGTAAGATGGAATATCAACTTTGTTACCATTTACAGTAATATGTCCATGGTTTACAAGTTGTCTAGCACCACGACGAGTAGTAGAAAGTCCTAAACGATATACTACATTATCTAATCTAGATTCTAGTAATTTTAAGAAATTCTCACCATGGATACCTTTCATTTTTGCTGCTTCATTGAAAGTCTTTCTAAATTGTCTTTCATTTACACCATACATAAATCTAACTTTTTGTTTTTCTTTTAATTGTTCTCCATAGTTAGATAATTTTCCTTTACGGTCTTGACCATGTTGACCTGGACCATAAGGACGACGAGCTAATTCTTTACCATTTTCTAGTAATGAGAATCCAACTCTACGAGCTTGTTTGTTTCTTGAACCTGTGTATCTTGACATAATGTCCTCCTTCGATATTTTGTCATAAACATCGAATCCTATTAAACCATTTATCAGGGAGTTTATGTTTCAGAATTTCGCTAACAGTGAAGTTACTCATCATTTCATAAACACATTCATAAATTTTTAATAGCACTGTTTGATGAATATGCGTTTTAAATTATATATAAAATAACGGTTTCTGTCAATATATTTGTGAAATTTAGTCTTGGTTTTGGGTGTACTTTTTACTGTTTTTCTATTTAATTTTAGAAAAATGCACTAATTTTGTCAAAAAAAGTAAGTAAAAAGAGTGTTTCTATGGTAAAATAATATTATCTTAAGAATAGGGAGTGGTTCGTTAGTGAATGGTGTTTATCTATTAATTGCAACTTTCTTTATTATTGCAGTTATTTTGGTAACTGTTGTTTTAGTTTTACTTAGTAAACATAAGTATAAAAAATTAAGACAAGAAGTGGAAACGTTAGATAAAGAAAAAAACTTAATTGCTAGTACCCCAGTGTTATCTGAACTTGCTAAAGTGGAATCTATTGTTAAGAATGATAAAATGGAAGAAAAATATAAGAATTGGCAAAAGCGTTTTGAAGTCATTAAAGATGAAAAAGTAAATTTAATTAATGATATGATAAATGAACTTGATATTTCTACAAGTCAAAAACACTATAAAAATGTAGATCAGAAGTTAGCTAAAGTAGAAATGGAAATTTATAAAGTAAGAGAAAGTGCCAATGAGTTATTAGGTGAAATAAAAGAGATTACTGTTAGTGAAGAAAAATATCGTAGTATTGTTACAAAACTAAAAGCTAAATATCGTAAATTAATGAATGAATTTACTACTCACAAAGATGACTATGAAGAAATTCAAGAAGCTATCGAATTACAGTTTGAAAATATTGAAAAACGCTTTTTAGATTTTGAACATCGTATGGAAAAAAATGAATATGATGAAGTTGTTCATATTGTGAAAGCTCTTGATACTATGATTGATCATATGGGAATTGTAGTGGTTGAAGTTCCTAATTTGGTATTAATGGCTCAAAAACTAATTCCTAAAAGAATAGAAGAAATTCTAGCTATTAGTAAAGAAATGACAGATAATGGTTATAATTTGGAATACTTAAATGTTGAATATAATATGGAAGAATGTAATAAAAATATTAATACTATTATGGATCGTATTCGTGTTTTAAACTTAGTAGATTGTATGTTTGATCTTAAAACAATGCTTGATTATTTAGATACTATTTTTAATAGTTTTGATGAAGAACGACTTGCTAGAAAAAGTTATGAAGAAATGGTTGTTCCTTTTGAAAAGAAATTAAGAAAAACGAATCGTATTATGAAAGATATTTATAATCAATTAGATGATATTAAAAATATGTATGATCTAAGTGATGATGATTTAAAAGAATTAAATCAGTTAAAAGAAAGATTAGAAATAGCTATTAATGATTATAAAGAGTTATTAAGAGTAAAAGAAAATAAAGAAAAACCATATAGTTATTTATATAAGCAATTAGAAGTAGAAAATAATATCTTACAGGAATTAGAAGTAAATTTAGATAATTCTTTGAAATCACTTGGTAGTATGTATGATGACGAGATTCGTGCTAGAGAACAGTTAGAAGATATTCAAGATTTATTAAAACAGTGTAAGGTTAAGATACGTAGTTATAAGTTACCTATTATTATTAATAATTATTTTATTGAGTTATCAGAAGCAAATGAAGCAATTGATGAGATTATTAAAGAACTTAATAAGAAACCAATTATGATTAAAGTGTTAAATACTAGAGTTGATACGGCTAGGGATTTGGTTTTAAAACTTTATAACACAACAACAGATATGATAAAAACAGCTCAACTTGCTGAAATGGCTATTGTTTATGGTAATAGATATCGTAGTGAAATGATAGAAATAGATAGAGGTCTTGATAATGCTGAAATGTTATATCATAAGGGTGATTATAAAGATGCATTAGACGTTTCCTTATCATCTATTGAGTTAATTGAAGCTGATATTCATAAGAAATTATTGGATTTATATCAAGAAAGTTAGTTATGCTAGCTTTCTTTTTTTTTAGTTTTGTGGTATTATAAGGGAACTTTGAGGTGATACTATGGAAATTATTAAAATGAAATCATCTGGGTATTTTTTTACGACACCAAGAAAATGTAATCCAATTGATGTTGTCTTAGATTTTATAGTTAAAAATTATCCAGTTAGTGAATATCCTAGAATATTAGAAATAGCATCTGGTAGTGGTAATCTTAGTAGTAGGCTTGCTGATTTATCTTATCAAGTAACTGCAATGGATCCTAGAACTAGATATAATCCTAATCTTAACTATGATGTTATAGCAGAGCCTTTTTGTTCGTATACTGATATTTCAGATTATGATTTAGGAATTTCTATTCACCCTTGTGGTATTCACAAAGATATTATTCAAAATTTTCAAATGAATGAAAAAGCGCTTTTCTTGATACCATGTTGTGTTCTTACTTGTGATAACAGTGAACTTACTTCTTATAGAAATGAAGGAGAATGGCTAAGACATTTAGAAAAAATGAATCCTAAAATGAAAAGAAAAGTATTTTTTGACTATGAAGATACTAAATACGATTATTTACTTGCTTCTTATCGAAATGCTTTTTATACTAAGAAATAGTTTATTAAATATTTGAAGTTTTGTGATAAGTATAGAAATGTACTTATCTTTTTGCTATAATAAGGGCAGTTTTTATATGCAGGTGGTAATATGAATGATGGTTTTGACTATTTTATATCTTTAGAATCCAATAATTGTATTGATATTTCTAATTTGTTACAAGATATGTGTTTACCAGTTAGAATTATGAATGTATTAAAAAGTAAGAAATTTTTTAGTGAAAAAGAATTTTATGATGAAGTTTTACTGTTAACTTCTCAGTATACTAGTCATTATTTGTTTCCTAATGATATGGTAGCTTTTTATCCACAGGTTTTAGAAAAAATGGCTTTAAAAGATATGATGTGCTATTTATCGGGTGCTAAAATTTATAAAGGTTCTACTTATTTTATTTATTACCCTTTTATTGAAAATTTAGTAAATGGTAAATGTTATACTGTTAAAAAAAGAATTCAAGCTTCTATGGGTTATCAAGATTATTTTCCACAAGATATTACTTCTTATGAAGAATGGTATTATAAATTAAAAAATGCTTATTTTACTACTAATGGTAGTGATATTATAGATTTTTATAATTTAAGTGTTAATTGTGGCAATAGTTGTTTAGAATTATATGAGCTTGGTAATCGTAAAAAGAAAGGAAAAATGAAATATGATATATCTAGATTATAGTGCTACTACTCCAGCAAACAAAGAGGTTGTAGATACTTTTAGTAAAGTTAGTTTAAATTATATAGGAAATCCTAATTCTTTACATAAATTAGGAGTGGAAGCTAGAAAATTAATGGACGCTAGTACGAATCAAATAGCTGAGTTATTACATGTTAAACCTAATGAAGTAATATTTACAAGTGGAGCAAGTGAAGCTAATAACACTGCTATTATGGGAGTTGTTGAAAAGTATCCTAATCGTGGAAAACATATTATTACTACTAAACTGGAACATTCTAGTGTACTTGAATGTATGAATTATTTAGAAAAGATTGGCTATTTTATCGATTATGTTCCTATTTTAGAAAATGGTCTAATAGATTTAGATGCTTTTACTAAAATGATTCGTAAAGATACTGTTTTAGTTAGTATTCATCATGTAAATAGTGAAGTTGGTATTAAGCAGAATGTTGAAGAAATTGGTAAAATTTTAAAAAACTTTCCAACCGTTATTTTTCATGTTGATGGTACACAAGCAATTGGTAAAATTCCTGTTTGTTTAGATAATATTGATTTATATAGTTTTTCTGCTCATAAATTCTTTGGTCTTAAAGGTGTTGGCTGTCTTATTAAAAAAAATAATATTGAGATAGAACCTATTATTCATGGTGGAAAAAGTCAAACAAATTACCGTAGTGGAACACCAGCTTTAGCTTTAATGGTTTCTACTTCAAAAGCTTTGCGACTTGCACTTACTAACTTTGAAGATAAATATAATCATGTTCTTAGATTAAGTAATTTATTAAAAGAAGAAATTGGTAAAATAGATGGTGTTTTATTAAATAGTAATAGTAATTCTATTCCACATATAGTTAATATTAGTGTTCTTGGTGTAAAACCTGAAACAATGTTACATGCTTTAGAGGAATATGATATTTATATTTCTACTAAGACAGCATGTTCTAAAGATAATAGTGATTCTTTAACTCTTACTACTATGGGAAAAGACTCAAGTATTAGTGGTCATTCCATTAGAGTTAGCATTAGTTATCTAACTACGGAAGAAGAAATCCACACATTTGTGGAAAAGTTAAAATCATGTATTGAAAAATTAAAATTTGAGGTAAAAAATTATGAAAAAAAATAGAAATAATTATTTTTTAATGGAAAAAAATAATTTTGATGTTATGAATAAGCAAGTGCATGATAAAATAAACCAAGATGATAAAAAAAGAAATATATATAATGCTTTTAGTGATTATATTATTTGTTTAGAAAAAACTTTATAAAATAAGTTTAATAAAAGATGAAATTAGTAAATTAAGAATAGAACAGCAAAAGTATTATGTTCCTTCTATCTTAGAAAGAGCTGTATATAATGAAAATAAAGATAATAATTCTTTAGAAAAATCTTCTTTCTCATTAGTGAAGCAAATAAAAGCTAATTTTAATCATAAAAATAGAAAGAGTGGTAATAATAATGAATAGAGTTGTATTAATTAAATATGGAGAACTTACTACCAAAAAAGGAAATCGTAAATTTTTTATTAATACATTGTATCAAAATTTAAAAAAGAAACTTAATAATTTTGATGTTAAGATTAGTCGTGATATTTCTAGAATGTATATTGAATTTTCAGAACAGGAATTAGAGTTAGTATTAGAAAAATTAAATCAAGTATTTGGCGTTCATTCTTATCAAATTGCTTATAAAATTGAAACAGATATCGAAAAAATTAAAGAATTAGCAGTAGAAGTAATGAATGAAAAAAATGGTACTTTTAAAGTTGAAACAAGAAGAGCCAATAAAAACTTTCCTATTCAAAGTATTGAATTTAGTAGACAAGTTGGTGGTTTAGTTTTAAAAAATAATAGTCATTTAACAGTAGATGTTCATAATCCAGATACTACTTTAACGATTGAAATACTAGAACGTTTTACTTATTTATATACTGATATTTATTATGGCTTAGGTGGTTATCCTGTTGGAGTACAATCTAAGGGAATGCTTATGTTAAGTGGTGGAATTGATTCACCTGTAGCAGGCTGGATGGCTTTAAAACGTGGTGTTAAAATTGATGCTGTTTATTTTGAAGCTATTCCACATACTAGTTTAGAAGCTAGATATAAAGTAATTGAACTTTCTCGTAAATTATGTAAATACTGTGATAGTATAAAACTTCATATTGTACCTTTTACTAATATTCAGGAAGCTATTTATAAAGAATGTAATCCAGAATACTGTATTACTATTATGCGTAGAATGATGTATCGTATTATGGAAAAACTTGCTAAAAAGAATAAAGGATTAGTTATTATTAATGGAGAATCTATTGGACAAGTTGCTAGTCAAACACTAACTAGTATGTCTGTTATTAATTCAGTTACTAATATGCCAGTAATTCGTCCAGTTGCTTGTTTAGATAAGTTAGAGATTATCGATATTGCTAAAAAAATAGATACTTATGATATTAGTATTTTACCTTATGAAGATTGTTGTACAGTGTTTGTTCCTAAACACCCAGTGATTAATCCTAGTCTTCAAGAATGCTTATTAAATGAAAAAAAATTTGATTTTGAAAAAATGATAGATGAGACAGTTAATCAAGTAGAAACTGTTGTAATAAAAGAAGTAGAAGAAGAAAAATTTAGTGATTTGCTTTAAAAACAAAAAGGTAAAAATTACCATAGAAATTTATGTATGATTTATTCAAAAGTTCACATTCTATTAATGTATAGGAGGTGAGATAAATGAACAATACAAATAACTCTTCAATGAAAATGAGAGTACCAGGAGCTAAACAAGCTATCGAAAAAATGAAATACGAAATCGCTAACGAATTCGGTGTAGCTTTAGGTGCTGATACTACTTCTCGTGCTAATGGTAGCGTTGGTGGTGAAATTACTAGACGTTTAGTTCAATCAGGAATGAACAACATTAGTGGAAGTTACCAAAACAAATAATCAAAGGATTAATGATTTGTTAATTCTTAAAAGATAGGCTCTAGGGTCTATCTTTTGGTTTTTATTGAAAAATTTATCATTTTGTGGTATAATACAGCTCAATTAAAAAAGAGGTGTAATTATGGATACTATGAATTTTTTAAGTAATACTATTTATGTACCCAATATTAATACTAAATTTTTAGAAACTATGAAAAATAGTCATAGTCGTAATGATGCCATTTGGCTAGAACATTATTTCAATTTGATTAAATACTACCAGGAACACGGTAATATTGATGTTGATAGATTTCAAAATAAAGATATTTATTATTGGTTATCTAGACAAAGACATGAATATGGAAAACCTAATCATGGTAGTTTGACTCATGTTAGAATAGGATTATTAAATAATTTAGATATGAAGTGGGATTTACAGGCAGAAGCATGGGACGAAAAATATTATGTAGTAGAAAAATATTATCAAGATCATGGCACTACAGATATACCACAAAGTTATGTTACTAAAGATGGTTTTAAGCCTGGTGTATGGTTAGAAAATCAAAGACTGGTGCGTAATGGAAAAATAGAATCTTATATTAATGAAGATCGTGTTCAAATATTAGATGATTTAGAAATAAAATGGAATGTACGAGATGAAAAATGGATGCAGTATTATAATGCTTTAAAAAATTTTTATTCAAAAAATCATCATAGTAATGTTTTTCAATACTATGTAACAGAAGATAATTTACAACTTGGTGCTTGGCTTAGAAATCAACGATTGGCTTATTTTGGTAAAGGAACTTACCGTATTGAAAGATGGCAAATTAAACTTTTAAATGATTTATATGTTGATTGGAGTCCTAATGATACTAGATTATTAAATCGAACTATTAGTAATTTAAATATAGAAAAATACGAAAAAGTATTATTAGCTAGATTTTCTCATGTGTTAGATGATATTAAGCATGAAGAAGACAATATGATTACAGATAGCAATATGCAAAAAAGATTAGTAAATAGTATTGAGAGAAGAGTTTGGAGATAATTGCTTTTTGATAATTCTATTTATCTTAATTTTAAATTTATATTGCTTTTTGAATTTTATAGATAGTATAATAAATTAAAGGAGAGAGAAATATGAAAGTATTATCTGTAAATGCTGGTAGTTCTACTTTAAAATTTCGTTTATATGAAATGCCAGAAGAGAAAGTCTTAATGAAAGGAACTATGGATAGAATTGGTCTTGATGGTTCTAATCTAAGTATTCGTATAGGAGAAGAGAAAATTCAAAAAGATATTATTTTGAGTGACCATGAAGATGCTGTTAATGCTTTATTAAAAGAATTATTAGAGCAAGGTGTTATTAATTCACTTGATGAAATTAAAACAGTTGGTCATCGTATTGTTCATGGTGGTAACTTATATTCTAGTAGTGTAATTATGAATGATAGGGTAATTCATGAAATTGAAAATATTTCTGATTTGGCTCCTCTACATAATCCTGCTAATTTAATTGGTGTTAGAGCATTTCAAAAGGCTATTCCAACAAGTATTCAAGTAGGTTGTTTTGATACAGCTTTTCATCAAACATTAAAAGAAGAAGATTATTTATACCCTGTTCCTTATGAATGGTATATTAAGTACCATATTCGTAAATATGGATTCCATGGTTTAAGTCATAAGTTTATTACTGAAAAAATGACTGATATTTTAGGTAAAATTCCTAATCTAATTATATGTCATATTGGTAATGGAGCTAGTATATCTGCTGTAAAGCAAGGAAAATGTATTGATACTTCTATGGGATTTACTCCTAATGCTGGTATTATGATGGGTACTCGTAGTGGTGATATTGATTATACGTTAATTTCCTATGCTATGAAGAAGACAGGTTACAATCTAGAAAAGATAGATAGTATGTTAAATCGTGAAAGTGGACTTGAAGGTGTTGCTGGTATGAGCGATTTAAGAGATTTGGACCGTGCTTTCGAAGCTGGAGAAGAAAAAGTAAAACTTGCTTTTGATATGTATACTAATAAAATAGTTGATTATATCGCTAAATACTATGTAAAATTAAATGGTCAAGTTGATGCTATTTGCTTTACTGCTGGTGGTGGAGAAAACGATAGTATTATTCGTGGAGAGACTTTAAAGAAATTAACTTCTCTTGGTATTATTCTTGATAGTGAGAAAAATGATAGAATGATTGTTAGAAAGGGAAATGAGGGAATTATTACTACTGATAATTCATCTATTCCAGTCTATGTTGTTGCTACTGATGAAGAGTTAATGATTGCAAGAGATGCTTATTCTTTTGTTGATAGTACAGAGGAATAGTTTATAAAATATATTGTTAATTTTTAAGGTGGTTTTATGATTATTGCGACAACTAATAAAGGAAAGTTAGAAGAAATTAAAAAAATATTAAAGGAATATCCACTATATTCATTAAAAGAGAAAAATATTCAGATAGATGTTGAAGAAGATCAAGATACTTTTTTGGGAAATGCTAAGAAAAAAGCTTTTGAGATATATAATCTTACTAAAGAAGCAACAATAGCTGATGATTCTGGATTATGTATTAAAGTTTTAGATGGTTTTCCTAGAGTTATGACTCATCGCTTTTTAGGAAATGAGGCAACAGATGAAGAACGTAATGAATATTTAATAAATGAAGTAAATAAATGTAATTCAAGAGAAGCTCAAGTAGTATGTGAGTTAGTATATTATGATGGTAGTGAATATATCGTTGGAAAAGGTATTCTAGATGGCTTTATTTCTACTACTAGAAGAGGAAATAATGGCTTTGGTTTTGATGAAATATTTGAACTACCTAATGGACTTACTTTAGCTGAGGTTACTCCCTTAGAAAAAAATCAAGTTAGTGCCAGAGCGTTAGCAGCTAAAGATTTACAGAAAAAGCTTGGCACTAGGTTTGGTACTAGATAGATGTTTACTTTTTAACTGTTATCTAGAATTTTTTTCAATAAAAATATTTATGAAAGATGTTTTAAGATTAAGAAAAATTAAATATATTTAAAATTTTAAATAAAAGTATTACGAAGTTCTAAATAAGTTCTTCGTTTTTTCTTGTAAAATAAAGTAAAAAATTGAAATAATAATTGATAATTTTAAAATTTTATGTTTTATTTCTATCTCCTATTAATACTGAAAAATAGATCTATTTTAGATTATTATGATGTTTGCTTCACTTTTGTTACAAAACTATAGTATAATTTTATTTATGAACTATAAAATATATTTAGAAAGTTAGAGGAATAAAGCATGAAGTTGAATGATATAGATTTAAGCAATATAAAATTGGTGATTTTTGATTTTGATGATACATTGGCAATTCATAAAGATAAAGAATTTTCAAAACATCGAAGTGAAAGTGAAGAAAATTTTATAAATTTTTATTTTAATGCATATACTGATCCATATTCTTTTTATGATGTAGTAGAACCATGCACAAAATCAGAAGTACTATATAATTTAATTGGCATATTAAGAAGTAAAAATATAAAAATGTATTGTTTATCTGGAATGAAATTTACATTTCACTTAAAAGCAAAGCAGTCATTTATTAATAAATACTATGGCGAAGGTATTGAAGTCATATCTACTTCGTCACGAGAATTAAAATTAAAAGGATTAAAGGTTCTACAAAGAATAAATAATTGTAATTTGGATGAAGTATTATTAATAGATAATAGACAAGATGTTATTGATCTTTTAACAAACAATGGAATAAAAGGAATAAATGTTGAAGATTTAACAATGTAAAATTTAGGAGTTTTGTGAAAGAGATAGTAAAGAGGCAGAATTTTTTTAGAAAAAAAGTTAATCAAAAAGAAACATTATATATGTGTTGAGATTGATTGATATAATGATTAGAAGAAGTACTTATTCAAATACATAGTACTCATTAAAGGAATATATAAATTAGAAGTGATATCGAAATTATTTTCTAACACTAATTACTATTTTTATGGTATTCAAAAAATTAAATAACGATAAATTGACTCTTATGGGTCTTTTTTCTTTTAAACTTTCTACTTCTATAGTATAATAATAGTGTTAGAAAGAGGGAAAAATATGAAAATAATGTCTATTAATGCTGGAAGCAGTTCTTTGAAGTTTAGTCTATTCGAAATGAATACAAAGGAATGTATTGCTTCTGGTTATTTTGAAAGAGTTGGCTTGGATGGAAGCTTTTACACTATTAAATATAATGGAGAAAAGATTCGTGAAGAAGTAGCTATGCCTAATCATACGGTTGCGGTAGAAGTTTTATTAGAGCGTTTGATTTCTATTGGTATTATTTCTAGTTTAGATGAAATTGATGGTATTGGTCATCGTTTAGTACATGGTGGAGATAAATATAAAACTAGTGTTATGATTACTGATGAAGTAGTAGAAGATTTAAGAAAATATTCTGATTTAGCACCTTTACATAACCCTGCTAATATTTTAGGAATAGAAGCTGTTAGAAAAGCACTTCCTAATGTTCCTATGGTTGGAGTATTTGATACTGCTTTTCATCAAACTATGGAAAAGAAAGAATATATTTATCCAGTTCCTTATGAATGGTATACTAATTATGGTGTTCGTAAATATGGTTTCCATGGAACTAGTCACTGTTATATTAGTAAACAAATTCCTAGAATTTTAGGTCGTGATACTTATAAAGCTATCATTTGTCACTTGGGAAGTGGTGGAAGCATTTCAGCAGTAAAGGATGGAAAATGTGTTGATACTACTATGGGATTTACACCTCTTGCTGGTATTATGATGGGTACTCGTAGTGGTGATATTGATTCATCTATTATTCCTTATATTATGAATAAATGTGATATGACAGTAGATGAAGTTATGAATGATTTAAATAAAAAATCAGGTTTCTTAGGTATCAGTGGCGTAGGTAGTGATTTTAGAGATATATATGCTGGAGTAGTAGCTGGAAATGAAAGATGCAAATTAGCATTTGATAAATACGTTAAAACAGTCGTAAATTATATTGCCCAATACTATGTTGAACTTGGTGGCTGTGATATTTTATGCTTTACTGCTGGACTTGGCGAAAATGCTAGTGAAGCAAGACTTGCCATTATGGAAAAACTTGCTTGTTTAGGAGTAAAAGTGGATTTAGAAAAGAATCAAATTCGTGGGGAAGAAGTTAAACTTACTACTGATGATTCTAATATTATCTGTTATAGTATTCCAACAAATGAAGAATTAATGATAGCTCTTGATACATTATCTCTAATTGGAGAATAGAATAGGAAAAAAATTATGTTTCGAAAAATTTATAAAGCTATAAAAAAGTATGATAATATCGTAATTGCTAGACATATTGGAGTAGATCCCGATGCTATGGCTAGTCAAATTGGCTTAAGAGATGCCATTTTAGAGACTTTTCCAAAAAAGAATGTTTATGCTGTTGGTAGTGGTGGTGGAAAATTTTCTTACTTAGGAAAGTTAGACCATTATGAAGGTGATTTTAAAAATACACTTTTAATTATTGTAGATACTCCTGATAAAAAAAGAGTAGATTGTAGTAATATAGATGATTTTTCTTATAAAATAAAAATAGACCATCACCCTTATGTAGAAGAATTTTGTGATTTGGAGTATATTGATGATAAAAGTTCTTCTGCTTGCCAAATTATCATGGAAATGATTTATAAAACGAAGTTAAAAGCAAATAAAGAAATTATGCAAAAATTATATCAGGGATTAGTATCTGATACCAATCGTTTTATGTTTAATAATACTACTGCGAATACATTTTCTATTGTTAGTAGAGTAGTAAAAGATTATGATTTAAGTGTTTTTGAATTACATTCTGATATATATATGCGTCCTTTAAATGAAGTAAGACTTCAAGGGTATATGGCACAGAATATGAAAGTTACTGAACATGGTGTTGGTTATATTAAAATTACAGAAGATGTTTTAGATACTTTTCATGCTGATGTTGCTAGTGGTGGTAATATGATTAATAACTTTAATTATATTGAAGAAGTTTTAGTTTGGTTAGCAATTACAGAAGATGTTAAAAATGATATTATTAAAATTAATATTCGTAGTCGTGGTCCTATCATTAATACGATTGCTGAAAGATATAATGGTGGTGGGCATAAGATGGCAAGTGGTGCTAAGGTTAGTACGATGGATGAAGCTGAGTGCTTGATTCAAGATTTGGATTATGCTTGTCAGGAATATTTAAAGTCTTTAGATTAGAGGTGAAAAAATGAAAATTACAGATGTTAGTTTAACGGTACAAGCTGTAAGGCGTAGTCAATATCCAGAAACTGATCTTCCAGAATTTATGTTAGTAGGAAGAAGTAATGTTGGTAAAAGTAGTTTTATTAATACCCTAGTTGGTAGAAAAAATATTGCTTATACTTCAGGAAAACCTGGGAAAACACAAACTTTAAACTTTTATCTTGCGAATAATAGCTTTTATTTAGTTGATGTGCCTGGTTATGGTTATGCTGCTGTTAATAAAAAAATCCAAGAAAAGTTTGGAAAAATGATAGAAGAATACTTAGAGAAGCGAGATGAATTAATTCGTGTATTTATGCTAGTTGATTTTCGTCATAAACCTACTGAAGATGATAAGCTTATGTATAATTTTTTAAAGTATTATAATATTCCTGTTACGATCATAGCTACTAAAGTTGATAAAGTTGGTTCTAGTAAATTAGAAAAAAATAAAAAATTAATTTTAGATACTTTGGATTTAGTAGTAGGAGATGATTTGATTTTATTTTCTAGTATTACGAAATTAGGAAAAGAAGAAGTATTAAAGAAAATAGAAAACTTAGTTGTTGAAACTATATAAAAAGTTCTTACTGAGACAAAAATATATCATCAGTAAGAACTTTTTTGTTTCTTTCTTTATATTTTTTCATATTTTATTATAGGTGATATTCTTGAAAGTTGATTTTATAGATAACGAGCATTTTACGATTTATTATTTAACTAGCCATAAGTTTCAAACAGAGGTTGAAATGAAAAACTTTTTTAAATTATTAAATCATGAGTTAAAACATCAAATTGATTATGAATTTCATGGCTTTTATAATGTCGATATTTTTTGGCAGAGAGGTTTATATATTTTAGATTTTGAAAATGTTGATGATTATGGAAGTGGTGATTTTAATATTACGATGTTATTAAATTCTACCATATTATATCAGTTTCCAGATTCTGATATGGTAAGTGGTGAAAAAATTTATTATCATGGTAATTTCTATACTGAAATAGAAAATGTAATAGATGATATTTACTTTTTTGAATATGGGAAAGTTATCTTTGGAGAACAAGTTAATGATATTCTAAACCATGGTATTTTAGTAACTATGTAGTATGATGTTTTATGATTTTTCCAGGTATTCCTACTACTGTTACATTATCTGGAATACTTTCTAAAATAACGCTATTAGCTCCTATTTTTACATTGTTACCAATCGTAATATTTCCTAGTATTTTAGCTCCACTCCCAATAAAGACATTATTTCCAATCGTGGGGTGTCTTTTTCCTTTTTCTTTTCCTGTTCCACCTAGAGTAACACCATGGAAGAGTGTAACATTGTCACCAATTATACAGGTTTCACCTATTACTACACCCATACCATGATCAATAAATAAATTTTTTCCTATGGTAGCACCAGGGTGAATTTCTATTCCTGTTTTTCTTTTTGCTTTTTCGGAGATTATTCTAGCTATTAGGAATCTTTTCCTTTTATATAGAAAATGAGAGATTTTATAATATAGCTTCGCTTTAAAACTTGGATATAAAAATACTTCTATTATAGAGTGAATTGAGGGGTCGTTTTTTAAAATCGTATTGATCTCTTCTTTGATGAAATTCATACCTATCACCTAGTATAATGTATGAATTTTTTTATATTGGTTGTGTTCGTTTGACTTATATAGAATCTTTAAAAGTTTGGTAGATTATATTAGGATAACTTGTAACAATTCCTAAATCTTTAAAAATTTCTTTTCGATAGTGAGTAGATTTTTCACCTACATAATGATTGTATACAAATGATAAATAGTAGTCGCTACTAATATATAAATTTACTTCTTTCTTTTCTTTTAATAAGATATCGATAATGGTATCGTTAAAGACATTCATAATTACGGTATAATAGTTAACATCAATAAAGTTAAGATCATTATTATTAATGATATAGCCTATTTGATGATTTTTTATTTTCTGTTTCATGATAGTAACTAAACTACGATTAATACTGTGGAGATTTATTTTTAAATTCGGGTATTCATCAATTATTTTCTTTATTTTATCTAGATACAAATTCATTCTTCTAGTAGTTTCTTCTATATTTTCATCTGTTAATGGGCCTGTTTTAAAAGGATTAATGTTTAAGTATATTAGTTTATTATAGTTTTTTTGATTTAAGTTATTTAGAGTATTTTCTAATAAATCTAATTCAAAGTTATTTAATTCATCATATGTACTATTTTCTATTGTGTTGATACTTGCTTCAATATTAGCTGGTAAGTTATAAGTTAGTATTTTATTATCTTTTGTTAATGCTACATTGATAGTAATACCATAAATGTAATCTTTTGTAGTAGCATTTTTTATAAATTCTTCATTATTTAAAATATCTGTTTTTTGAGCTATAATTCTCATTTTATCACCTATACTAGTTTACGATTTCCAAGTTTATTTATGATATTTTTACTTACTTTTATGGTATACTATTTATAATAGTAGGTGATTTGATGCTTTTTGGTAATATGATTGATAAAAAATATGAAAAAAAGTCTTTAAAGGATTTTAGTATAATTGGATATAATATTGAAATTCCTAAATTTTTATTTAAGAGAAAATATGTATCTTTTTTTAAAAAACATAATGTTATTCTTTTTTCTTACAATCGAACCATAATAGATAATATTTCAGAAGAAAAATTAACTAGGTTTATTAATTATGTAGAAGCAGGAAATAATATTGATTTTGAAGAAGTAGTTTATTTTAGTGAAAAATTAGATTCATTATTAAAGAAGAATTTTTCTTATCAAGATGCTCGTAAATTAGAATATTGTAGTCAAGCAATTATTGATAATTTCGATTCATTAAAAGAAAATTTTTCTGTTGATTATATTCTTTCACATGAACATAATATAAATTCATTACTTAGTAATCAATCTCTTTATAATAAACTATCTTCTTCGAATTGTTCTAAAAGTGTCAAAGAAACTATTTTGGACAAAAACTATTTAATCTTTGAAGATTTTTCTATTGATTTTATTGCTAGTAATTTAGAATATATGGATAGAATTGGAAATTTAATTAGCGAAATTGATTCAAATAAATTAATTTATGCTATTAATAATAGTAATGATAAAGATAAATTGTTTCAAGAAATTGACTATTTAAAACAAAAAAATAAGTATTCCAAAATGATGATTGAGATTTATTTAGATGGTGATATCACTTTTGAACAAGCAAAAGTTATTCATGAATCTTCAGATAGAAATGTTGATGACTTTATGTATAATGTTAGAAATAAATATTTTGCTGAAAAACAGAATGAAAATTATATTACTTTTATTAAAAAATTTTTAAATTATTATAATTTAAATGAACAAAAGTTGATTTTAAGTAATATTTTATCTACTATTTCTTTATCTGAACTTGAAATTTTAAAAGAAAAATATGCTAATAGTTTATCTGATGATAGTAAAATTTTTATTGAATTAATGGAAAAAATAGAGAAAGTAGAAACAAAAGAAGAATTTGATAAGATAGTTGACGGTGTTATCAGAAGTGATTTTTCAAAAGTAGAGGGTAATTTAATAGAAGAGACTACTTTGAAAGAATTCAGAGATAAATTATTTAATCCTATAGATGTTGTTAGTAATAGAACTACTATAAATTATCAAGATACTATTATTCCAGTTATTACTATTGATGATTACCCATTTGATTTATTGGTTTCTACTATTGTTCCTAAAGTAGAACAAACTAATAAACATGGAACTAGTATTTTGTCTAGACAAATTGTTTCTAATCCAAGTATGTGGTTAGATATGGAAACAAAAGGTAATGATAAAATTAGTACTTCACATATTTCAGAGTCTCAATTTATATTATGGCAAGCTGATACAAATGTAAGTGGAGTTACAGTAGGCTTTTCTAATATTGATAAAGGCCAAGTTTATTCTTATGCACCGTGCGATAATAATACTTCTATGGATATTAAGGAGCCGCATATAGCATTTCCTAATTATAAAACCTTATTTAGTATCAATAGTGTAACTGATTATGTTAACGCTACTGAAAATGGATTTTTATCTAATTTCAATGGTTATAATGAAATTCGTCTCAATCGTTATAAAAAAGATGAAAATGGTAATTTAAAAAAATATGCACCTGATTATATTGTTGTTACCAGTGATCAAATGGAAGTTTCTTCTTTAGAATGGGCTAAATATTTTAATATTCCAATTGTTAGATTTGATAAGAAAAAAATCTTTGATAAAGCAAGATTAGAATATCAACAATTATTAAATTCTAATGGTTATCGAGAAGAAGTGAAAGATAAACATTTGTATTTACTTAGTATTATGTCATCATTTACTTATGATGATGAATCAAGGCTTTATTATAATGAATGCATTAACAGGTGTAATAATTTTTATTATAATAATAATTTACAGATGGCTGATAGAATGGTGGAGGCTATGGCAAATGGTACTTTAGATGTTGATGGTAATTTTATAAATAATAATTCTATAACATTTCAAGGTAAAACTATGGGATTTGGATATTTAAAGCTATTTGGTTTTATTTCTTGGATTTTTAGCTTTTTAATTTTAACGATTGTTTTTCTTATTTTGTCTTAACGATTGTAAATAAATAATACTAGCAATATTTTCAAAAGTATGATAAAATAAGCTCAGTTTAAGGGAGGGGTTCGTATGAATTTACCAACTGTTGCTTTAGTAGGAAGACCTAATGTTGGAAAAAGTACCTTATTTAATCGTTTAGTAGGAAGTAAGGTTTCTATTATTGAAGATACACCTGGTGTTACTAGAGATCGTATTTATAGTGAAGTTACTTTTAATAATTATAGATTTGATTTAATTGATACTGGTGGAATCGATGTTAGTCAAGAATTATTTAATGATGAAATTAAGATTCAAGCTGAAATAGCTATAGAAGAAGCAGATGTCGTTATATTTATTGTCGATGGAAAAGAAGGAATTACTGCTAATGATAAAGTTGTTCGTGATATGCTGCGTAAGAGTGGTAAAAGAGTAATTGTTGCTATTAATAAGACAGATAGTAAAGAAAGTAGAGATCATTTATATGACTTTTATGAACTTGGATTTGATGATTATATTTTAATTAGTGCAGAACATAATATTGGAATTTATGAATTATTAAATAGTATTACTAGTGATTTTCATGAATATGACGAAATAGAAGAAGATACTAGATTAAAGTTTTCAATTATTGGTAGACCTAATGTAGGTAAGAGTAGTTTAATTAATGCACTTCTTAATGAAGAAAGAGTAATTGTTTCTAATAATGCTGGGACAACAAGAGATGCGATAGATACAGTGATGAAATATAATGGCGAAGAATTTGTGCTTATTGATACTGCTGGTATGAGAAAAAAGGGTAAAGTATTTGAAAGTGTTGAAAAATATAGCTTACTTAGAAGTTTAAAAGCAATTGATAGAAGTGATTTATGTTTATTAGTTATTAATGCAGAAGAGGGTATTATTGAACATGATAAACATATTGCTAGTTATGCTCTTGAAAAGGGTAAAGGCTTAATTATCGTTGTTAATAAATGGGATACAGTAGAAAATAAAAATACGAAAGAATATGAAAAACTTGTTCGTAGTGAGTTTCAATTTTTAAGTTATGCTCCTATTGTTTATTTATCTGCTCTTACTAAGAAAAGAATTCATACTTTGATGCCTGAAGTATTAAAAGTAGCTGAAAATATTAAAAGAGAAATTAAGACTAGTGTGTTAAATGAAGTTATCACAGATGCATATACTTTAAATTTACCACCATCTTATAAGGGAAAACGATTAAAAATTTATTTTACTAATCAGTCTGGTACAAAACCACCTAAATTTACATTTCATGTTAATAATAAAGGACTTGTACATTTCTCTTATGAGCGTTATTTAGAAAATAAAATTCGTGAGAACTTTGATTTTGAAGGTACTCCAATTGTGTTACAGTTTAAAAATAGAGGTGAAGAATAATGGAATATTATAATAATGAAGATTTTATTAATTATCAAAATGCTTTTAGAAAAGGATACAATTATGTTTTATACGGAAGTGAAGAAGAAAATAGAAAAACACCAACTGTTAACTTTAATGACTTAGAGTCTACTGGTTATTATAACGGATTTCAATATGGTGAATACTGTGAAATGACTTCTCAAACTATGAGTATTAGTGATACTCAATTAATAGCTATTATTGATAAATCATTTTCAAGAGCATTAGAACAAAGAGATAGTTATATTAAAAGAGAAAATCAATATGTTATTTATAAAACAGCTTTTGTTTCTGGTAAGAGTGATGTTTTTAGTAAATATTTTCAAAAAGATGAATCCTTTAATGCTATTCCTACTTTAGATGCTACTGATATTTCATCTATTGGTTATTATGATGGTTACTGTTTTTATTTAAATAAACTTCTTAATGTAGATGGTTTATCCGAATTAGAAGAGCTACCTAAGATAGAAGAAATCTGCCGTGAAAACTTTGACAGAAGTGAAAAAGAATATCATTTTGCTGATATAGAAATAGGAAAAACTAAATAATGGAACAAGAATTATTTCAAAAAAGAACTGATTTAATTATTGATTATATTTCTCAAATATTAGTATATGGTTCTAATATAAAAGGTACATTGTCATTAGATAAGAATCATTTTGATGATGGTAATTATTTAATATTAACTGTTAATGTAATTCAAAATAGTTATTTTAGATGGCATGATTTAGGAATACCTGTTACTAATAGTATTTCTTTTTATGATTTTGTCTTAAAAGCTGTTTTAGATAAATTTAAAACTTTTACGATTACTTTTTATAATGATGATAGTATTTTAATTTCTAGTTCTGTTAATCATAATCAAATTACATTACACTTTACATTTACGAATCAAAAAGAGAAAAATTGGTTTAACAGAAAAGAAAAAAAGTTTTATAATAATAAGTGTAAGTAGGAGGAATTAGTATGGGATGGTTTTTAGATAGAAAAGACCCTAAAACAGAATTAGAGGGACTTGATAGAGCTCAAAAAATATTAGATGAACGTTATAGAAAAGGTCAAGTAATGGATTCTGTTTATCAAAAACAATGTTTAGAGTTTCAAAAGCGTAGAGAAAAGTATGAAAAAAAATTAAAGAAACAGGGTAAATTATATAATTAATTATTATTTTTTGTTCAAGTTATAACTTCTTACATATAATGTTGTAGGAGGTTTTTTTATGTTTGGAGATTCTTTTTTTAAAAAAGTAGAAGATAAGTCTGGGGTAAATAAAGCTACTATTATGTCACTTGCTAATAAATTACAGAAATCCAATATGAAAGATGAAAAAGTTTTAAGAGAGTTAGTACAGGAAATTGGTGATGTGGCTGGAAGAAGTGTTAGTAAAGATAAAGAAGATAAGATAGTGAATGCTATTTTAAAAGATCAAGTTCCTAAAGATATTGATAAGATGATTTAATTTTTTTCTTGATTTTATATTTTGAGTGTGCTATTTTAGATGTACTTGATTTAAGGAGAGATAGTATGCTTAATAAAAAAGACTTTTACTTGTATGATGGCTTTTATTTTGATGATGAAGTATTTTATCAAGCTGGTATTATTCGAAATACTGGATTTGAATTAATGATTTTATTACAGAACTATAAGGAAGTTTATAAATTAGAAAATGATATTCTTTTAAAACAAGATAAGAAAAAAGTATCTGATCTTGTAGGTAGTTCTGATAGTAGTAATAGAGAGTTCTGTTATATTGTTAAAGGCAATAAATTGATACTTCTTCCGATTGAGATATATTATGGTATCGCTAAATCAGAACAATTACTTGCTTATTATACAAATAGAGATATTCGTGATGTTATGTTTAATCAAGTAATGAGTTATAATATTAATGCAATTATTAGTGATATGTGTAGAAGTAAAGATAAAATTGATGAATATACTAAACATCAAAAATTAATTAAGTCTTATAAAAAATTGAATAATATGAATAAGTAGTCTAAATATGTATGATTACTTTTTCTTTGCTCTTTAGTCATATTGACCTTTTATTTTCATATATTTAAATGAATTAGAAAGTGAGTGTTAAATATATGGACAAAAATGAGATTATTAAAAATATTGCGCTTCGTACAGGAGGAGATATTTATCTAGGAGTAGTAGGAGCTGTTAGAACTGGTAAAAGTACCTTTATTAAAAAAGTAGTAGAAAATTTAATTGTACCTAATATAGAAGATGAATATGAAAGAAAAAGAGCATTAGATGAGGTACCACAAAGTGCAGCTGGTAAAACAATCATGACTACAGAGCCTAAGTTTGTTCCTAATACTGCGGCTAAGATTCAAATTGATGATTTTAGCTGTAATATTCGTTTAATTGATTGTGTTGGTTATTTAATCAATAATGCCAAAGGAGCAGAAGATGAAAATGGACCAAGACTGGTAAAAACACCTTGGTATGATGATGCAATTGCTTTTAGTGAAGCTGCTGAAATAGGTACAGAAAAAGTAATTAAAGACCATTCCACTATAGGAATTGTAGTAACTACAGATGGTTCTATTGGTGAATTTGAAAGAAGTGATTATATTGAAGCAGAAACAAGAGTTATCAAGGAGTTAAAGGAACTTGGAAAACCATTTATAGTAATTGTTAACTCTACACATCCTATGTTACCTGAAACTGAAAAGATATGTGAAAAACTAAAGGCAGAATATGATGTACCAGTTCTTCCTATGAATATTGATGCTATGAATCAAAAAGATATGTATAATATTTTAAGAGAAGCATTATATGAATTTCCTATTTTAGAAGTTAAAATTAATATGCCAGAATGGATAGCTATTTTAAATCCTAAAAATGAAATTAAGAAAAGTTATATCGATGCTATTAGGGAGAGTGTAGTTGAAGTTGATAAACTACGTGATGTTGAAAAAATTACAGATCATTTTATGAATGTAGCTAGTATTCAAAAGTCTTATTTATCTAGTATTGATCCATCTACTGGAGAAGTTATTATTAATCTAGAAGCACCTAGTGAACTTTATAATCAAGCCTTAACAGATATTATTCATATTGATGTTACAAATAAGGCACAGTTACTTTCTTTGTTTCAAGATTATAATGAAGCAAAGCGTGAGTATGATCAAATTAAATACGCTCTTAAAATGGTAAAACAGACAGGATATGGGGTTGCCTCTCCTACATTAGATGATATGAAATTAGATACACCAGAAATAACGAAACAAGGTTCTAGATATGGGGTAAAACTTCGTGCTACAGCGCCATCTATTCATATGATTAGAGTTGATGTTAATTCTACTTTTGAACCTATTATTGGTACAGAAATGCAAAGTAAAGAGTTAATCGATTACTTAATGAAAGATAAGGAAAAAGATCCTAGTAGTATTTGGAAAAGTGAAATATTTGGTAGAAGTTTAGATGTGATTGTACAAGAAGGAATTCAATCTAAAATTAGTATGATGCCAGATAATATTCGCTTTAAATTACAGAATACTTTAACGAAAATAGTGAATAAAGGTTCTAACAATATGATTGCTTTTGTGTTATAAGAAGAGAAATCTTCTTTTTTTTCTTTTTAATTTTTTGTATAATGGTAATAGAGTGGTGATATTATTATGGATTTATTAAACAGTAAATATATTATTTTAGAAATTATTCCTACTTCTTTAAAAAGAGAAACAGGTGAAGTAGTACAGTTATCGGCATTAAAATTAGATGGTATTAAACTAATAGATCGATTTGACTATAGACTGGTAGAAGAAAAAGTACCTATTCATGATTTTATTGATATGTGTAGTTATGATAAAGAGAATTTTACTTATGTAAGTGATACAGATACTATATTAAAAGAATTTAAGAATTGGATTCAAGATTATCCTCTATTAATTATTGATAATCAATATACAAGAAATTATTTAAGTGATATTTCTAATGTTAAAGAGTCTGTTTTTCATTATTTAGATATCTTAAATGATGATAAAGCTATTGATAATATGATTTCTAAATATCATTTAGAGCCTAGTAATTATATTGTGGATTTATTATATGAAGCATTAATTCAAGAATTATGATATGTGTATTGCAATTATGCTATGTTATTTATTTTTTTATATTCCTTTATTGTAACACAATAAATTAAAAAATTATTTTATTAGTTACAAAAATGTTTAGAAATATTACTTTTTGTGTTACTAATTGACTATTTGCATACTAATAGAACTAAAAAAAATATAAAATATATCATTTTATACACATTTTTTTAAATTCACAGATAATTAATATATATTAATATCAAGTGAGGTGTAATATAGGAGGTATTTATGAAATATTTTAAAATAACATTGTTAGCATTTGTTGCTGCTTTATGTTTATGTTTAGTTGGAGTGAATGCAACACAATATGTAAAAATCAGAAATATAAAAATTAAGTCATTTCAAGGTGTATGGTGGAGTGAACAAATTGATAAAGGGTATGATGGTAATCATCAAAAAGTGAAAAAAATTTCTTGTACTGATGACTTGAGTGGTGATGGAAGAGCTATTTTAGGAAATATAAAAAGTATGCTTGGAAATGGTGGTGCCACTGGTTATCGTGATTTACCACAAGGAACTAATGTAGATTTTGGTAATGGTACAACTGAAGCTGGTGGTTATAAATTGTCACTTAAATCTAATAAATGGCTGGCATCAACTGCTAGTGCCGGTGTTAATTGGGATTTGGGTTCACTATTGTTTCCTAATAGTGTTCCCTACGAAGTAGCAGGCAATTAATTTGTGTTTACACCTCACTATTTATTTAAGGAGTAAAAGTATGATGTTTGTAAAAAAAAATAAATATTTTATTTTAGGTATATTTTTGTTACTATCTTTGGTAGTATATTCATTTTATGAGTTTTATAATGAATATTTTTCATATCGAAATACATATTACAAAATTGAAGATATATGTTATAAAAAGGGAAAATTAGACAATGAAATTTGCAAATATTTTAGAACAGATAGTGATGTTTTGAGATATCTGCATAATAATAATCCTAATGCTAAATGGAAAAGTTATGATGCTATAACTTTAACTTCTACGATTGTTGAAACTACTTCTTTTAGTTGTCTACAGTTTTTTTCTCCACTTATTATAGCGATTTTACTTATTGGTAAATTGCATGATGAATATAGTAGTGGAATGTTTGAAAATTATTTATTAAGAATGAATTACAAAAAGTATCTTAAAAACAAATATAAAGAAGTATTTAATGTCTCGTTGGTTATGCCAATTACTTTATTACTTATTTTTTTCATTTCTTGTATTGTTACAGGCTTTAATTTTGATTATTCTAATATAGATAAGCAATTGAGTGTTTATAGTGACTTTAAATATAATCATTTTATTATATATGGAACATTAATTTGTTTTATTCAATTTTTCATAAGTTGGTTTTATAGTAATATTGCTTTATTCTTTTTAAAAAAACATAAGAATAAATTGGTTGCTATTGTTATGTCATATGTTGGATTTTTGATGATATATTTGTTCATTTATGTAGTATTTTATTGTTTAGTATTAAATAAACTATTTGGCATAAAAGAAATGACGGATTATTTCAGTATAACTGGTTATTGGTTTTTTGAAGATGGTGCTAAAAGTTATATTGCTTTAATTGTTTCTATAGTATTACAAATTATTTCTTCTATTATAATATTTTGTTCTTATAAAAGTAAAAATGGAGTGATTATGGCTTATGAGAAACAAACTTCGTAATGATTTTAAGATTTTAGATTATGTAACCTCTAATGAAAAATATAAAGCTATTTTTTTTGTATCAATGATAGTTGTGATATATGGTACATTAGTATTGGGAATTGCTAGTGATAATTTCTTTGATTCTATTTTGATTCCATTTCAGTTTCCAATATTTAATATCTTGATATTTTCTTTATTATTTTTAAATAATTTAAATTTATGTTCCATTTTAAAAAAGGATTTTAGTTTTTATGTTATCAGACTTAAAAATAAAAAAGAGTATTTTAAAACTTTAATTAGAATTTCTACTATTAATTATTTATTTAATTTTATAATAATGCTGTTATTTATGTTTATATTATTACTTCTGACTACTATAAGTAATACTAGTATTCATAATTATCAAAATTATAATGTAAGTAACTTTGTTTATTTATTATTTTATATGTTTAGATATATTATATATGGATTACTAATAATGTTAATTTCTTCATTAATTTATGTTAATACTAATGATAAAATAACACTTTGTTTTCAATTATTATTTTTATCAATGTTTTTACAGAATAATATTATAAATATTTATGGCAAAAATAATATAACACTATTGATATGGTCTTATTTTAGTGGCACTACTTTTAGTACATTTAATCTAGAAATATTATCATCGATTTTGGTTTTATTGCTTTTGGAATTTATATATTTTTTCTTATTTTATATATCAGAAAAAATTAAAAAGGTGGAAATACTATGAAATATATAATGTGTAATGATATCAATTATTTATTTAAGTATAAGAAAAAAATAATTATATTGTATATTTTTCTTTCTTTAATGTCCCACCCGGATAGCCATACCCTGCCTGCAAACCAAATCCCCACCACAAAG
>OHAS01000511.1_pt1 | contig 33372 bp, 30 predicted proteins | sample 1577131 | NCBI WGS metagenome assembly OHAS01 (sample SAMEA3541566, study PRJEB24748) | human gut metagenome | biome: human gut; feature: human-associated habitat; material: faeces | place: China | collected 2012 | reverse complement strand
TCCAGTATTTGTCCTCCATACAGGCGGTGCAGTCGCCGCACACGGCGATATGGTCTGGCTCCAGCCCCGCCAGCTCCAGCCAGCGCACCTTTCCAAACAGCTCCTCTGTCAGCGTTTTCTTTTCTTCCCTGCTGCCCTTAAACCTGGCAAAATATTTCCAGGGAAGCTGACGGACCGGAAGCACCTCCAGCCGCTGCCCGGTCCAGCCCAGGGCCGCCGGACGGTCCTTCAGCTGCACCGCTGCGATCATGTCTCCCACAACAGCGCTGGCAGTGGGAAGCTTTCCGGCTCCGCTGCCGTAATACATGGACTCTCCCAGCATATTGCTGTTTAAAAGGATCCCGTTGAACACGCCGCTGACAGAATACAGGGGATTTCTGGCATTGATGAATACCGGTGCCACCTCCAGGTAATACCTGCCGTTCCTGCATATGCTGGTACCAAACAGCTTAATGGAAGCGCCCAGCCTGGCGGCATAGCTGAAATCCACGTCCGTCAGCTTCGTGATCCCCTCCGTGGGGATCTGCTCATAATCCACCTCCTGGCCGGAGGCCGCCGCTGTCAGGATGGCGATCTTCCGGCAGGTATCGTATCCCTCGATATCCGCCTCCGGATTCCGCTCTGCATATCCCAGCTCCTGGGCCATCTTAAGGGCCTCGTCAAATCCCCAGCCCTCCTCGTACATCTTTGTCAGGATATAGTTGGTGGTACCGTTTAAGATCCCGGAGATCTCCTCCACCACATCTCCCGCCAGGCTCTCGTTGATGGTGCGGATAATGGGGATCCCGCCGCCTACGCTGGCTTCAAAAAGGAAGCTGACCCGCTTTTCTCTGGCAATGGCCAGAAGCTCCGTCCCATGGGCCGCCACCAGGTTTTTATTGGAGGTGACCACATGCTTTCCCGCCTGGAGACAGCATTTCACGTATTCATAGGCTGGAGACGTGCCTCCCATGGTCTCCACCACAAGCCCCGTTTCGGGATCCTCCAGGATCGTCCCGATCTCATGGACCACCAGATCTTCCACCGGGCTGCCGGGCAGGTCCCTCCGGTTCAGGATGTATTTTATCTCTATGGGTTCCCCGGCCTTTTTTCTTACTGTCTCTCTGTTTCTGTCCAATACCTCATAAACGCCGGAACCTACGGTCCCGAATCCCATGATCGCTGCTTTCATCTATCTTTCTACTCCCAGTATCTTGATGTTCTGAATTCCCGTCATATTTTCGATCTCCTCCACCAGCCCGGACATATCGCCGGTATTATCCCGTACCTCCACGCTCAGGGTCACAGTGGCTATGCCATTGACCGGAATGGTCTGATGGATCGTCAGGATATTGGCCCGATAGTCGGAGACCACATGGAGCAGATCCGATAAAAGCCCAGGCTCATCCTCCATCTGGATCACCAGGGTCACCGTCTTCCCCCGGGTATTGTCCGAAAAGGGAGCGATGTCATCTTTATATTTATAAAAAGAGCTGCGGCTTAAGCCCAGGCGCTCTGTGGCCTCCTGGACGGTCATAGACCGGTTCTTATCCAGAAGCTGTTTCGCCTCGGCCACCTTCTGGAGCACCTCCGGCAGAGCCTTGTCCCGCACGACATAATACTTGCTTTTTTCCATGGTATGGTCCTCTTTATCCGATTTTGCTGTTTTTGTGCGTCTGCATGATACATCTGTATGTGCAAGGGGAATATTACCACATTTTTTTGGATCTTGCAAGTGTTTCCCGGATTATAGACAACTCCAATAAAAGGGGGTATACTGGATCTATCATACATTTAAACGGAGGAATATCCATGAAACTTCTGACTGTTGCCCAGCTCCAGACCCGGGTGTATGCCCAAAAAGAAACCAACCTTTCTCTCCTTGACGGTCTGTTCTGCCAGGCAAAGGATGCCGGCGCAGACATGATCTGCCTGCCGGAGATGTTTTCCTGCCCCTATGAAACACCAAATTTCCCCGTCTACGCAGAGCCCAGCGGCGGCCCCTCCTGGCAGACCCTTTCCAGGCTGGCTAAGCGGTACCAGGTCTATCTGTCCGCCGGGTCCGTCCCAGAATCCGACGAGGCCGGAAATGTCTATAATACGGCCTATGTCTTCGACCGGGAGGGACGCCAGATCGCAAAGCACCGCAAGGTCCACCTATTCGATATCGACGTAAAGGGCGGACAGCGCTTCAAGGAATCCGATACGCTCACTGCCGGGGATAAGTCTACGGTCTTCGACACAGAATTCGGCCCCATGGGGCTCTGCATCTGCTATGATTTCCGTTTCCCCGAGCTGGCCAGGCGCATGGTCCTGGACGGGGCACAGGTGATCCTGGTCCCGGCAGCCTTTAATATGACCACAGGCCCGGCCCACTGGGAGATTTTATTCCGTTCCAGGGCTGTGGACAACCAGGTCTTTACCTTCGGCACAGCTCCTGCCAGGGATATGGACGCTTCCTACCACTCCTGGGGCCATTCCATCGCTGTCTCTCCCTGGGGGACTGTTTTAAACCAGATGGAGGCAGAAGAAGGAATGCAGATCACCTCCATCGATCTGGATGAGGTGGAGCAGGTGCGGGAACAGCTTCCTCTTTTGAAGCACCGGATGGCAGATCTGTAACCGTCCGGCCGGAAAGACGCCATCCCGGCCGCGCTCCGGGCATATGGTTTCCAGGGCGGGGCAGCGGCCCGGCCTTCCAAAAGAATACCGGCCAGTCTGGAGGGATCTGTCACACCCCCTGGACTGACCGGTTTCTCTATATAAAATATCATTCCTATAAAAGCCGGATCTCGTCGATCTCCCCGGTTTCCTGGAAGATCTCCCACTGGCCGATGTTGACTCCATGATCTCCGATCTTTTCCAGATATTTGGCGGTCATCAGGGCATCTACACAGCCGTCGGCATCACTTCCGTCCTTTTTCAGTTCCTTTACCAGGTCCTCCTTGATCCGGTTAAAGAAATCGTCAATACCATCGTCGGCATCAATGGCCTCCTGTCCCATGGCCATATTCCGCTCCACAAACGCTCTGGCGGCCTTCCCAATGAGGGTCCTGGTCTCCCGGACCATATCCGGAAAGGCAGGCGAATATCTGGAAAGCTCCGGCAGGTCCATGCGGACAAACAGCTCCGCCATATCCGACAGATGATTGCCGATCCGCTCCAGATCCGTCACCACCTTAAGGGCTGCGGAAACTGTACGAAGATCCCTGGCCACCGGCGTCTGCCTGGTAAGCAGGCTCAGGCACTGGGACTCGATGTTCCTCTGCATATCTTCAATGGTCCGGTCATGACGGACGTACCTCCGCATCTGGTCTCCATCCTTTTTTTCCAGAGCCGCAAACAGGCAGTCATATCCGTCCTGTACCCATTCCGCCATCTGGAGCACATCCTGGCGCAGTTCCTCCAGCTCCTGTTCAAATAATTTTCTTGGTGACATATGCTACCTCCCCATCAGCCAAACCGGCCGGTAATATAATCCTCAGTCCGCTTATCCTTTGGATGCCCGAAGATGTTCATGGTCTCGTCGGCCTCCACCAGCTCTCCCAGAAGGAAGAACGCCGTTTCATCGGACACGCGGGCCGCCTGCTGCATATTGTGGGTGACCACCACCACTGTGTACCGCTTTTTCAGATCGTTCATCAGCTCCTCGATCTTTAAGGTGGAGATGGGATCCAGGGCGGATGTGGGCTCGTCCATTAAAAGCACCTCCGGCTCCACTGCCAGGGCCCTGGCGATGCAGAGCCTCTGCTGCTGGCCTCCGGAAAGCCCCAGGGCCGGCGCCTTCAGCCGGTCCTTTACCTCGTCAAAGATGGCCGCCCCCTTCAGGGCATTCTCCACGATCTCGTCCAGGCGGCTCTTATTCTTGATCCCGTGGATCCTGGGCCCATAGGCGATGTTGTCATAAATACTCATTGGGAAGGGATTGGGCTGCTGGAATACCATGCCCACCTTCTTCCTTAAAAGCGTGGTGTCCACGCCGGGATCGTAAATATCCTCTCCGTCCAGGAGCACCTTTCCATCCACCTTCACGCCGTCCACCAGATCGTTCATACGGTTTAAGCATTTTAAAAATGTAGACTTGCCGCAGCCCGAGGGCCCGATCAGGGCCATGACCGTGTTTTCACGGATCTTAATATTAATATCCTTTAAAGCGTGGTTCTCACCATAAAAGAGATTGAGACTGCTTACGCTGATTTTACTATCCTGCATGTTTTCTCCCTTTACTTTCTATTTTCCACATTCAGCCGTCCGGCCAGATACTTAGTCAGCAGGTTCAAGAGCAGTACCAGCGCCAGAAGGACGCAGGCAATGCCGAAGGCCACGTCGTATTTTCCCTTGGCCATCTGTAAATACAGCTCAATGGTCATGGTACCGCCGGATTCAAACAGCTTTCTGAACAGGCCCATGCCTCCCTTGGGAAGGTAATAGCCGCTGCCTGCAGTGAACAGAAGAGCCGCCGACTCTCCCACGATACGGCCAATGGCTAAGATCACTCCTGTCAGGATCCCAGGCATGGCGCTGGGAAGAAGGATGGTCCGGATCATGTACCACTTGGTGGCTCCAATGCCCAGGGCTCCGCTCCTATAACTGTCCGGCACGGTCCGCAGGGCCTCCTGGGTATTCCTGGCGATCAGGGGCAGTACCATAATGGTCAGGGTAAGCGCTCCGGTGAGCATGGAATAGCCGAAGATCTTACCGAAAAACACGTTCCCAAACAGGCCGAAGATAATGGACGGGATCCCCGTCAGAGTCTCAATGGTAAACTGGACCAGGGAAACAAATTTTCCCGGTTTTGCGTATTCATTTAAATAAATGGCTCCTCCTACGCCGATGGGCGTAGCTGCTAAAAGCGTCAGGACCACAATATACAGGGTATTCACAATATTTCCGGCAATACCCATGATCCCCTTGGTGGGGCTCTGCTCCGTCACCAGGAATGACCAGTTCACGGTACGGAATCCCCTCCAGAATACATAGCCGATGATCCCCAGAAGCAGGCCCACGGCCAGAAATGCACACAGATAGATCAGCGCCTCCAGAAGCTGGTCCGAGACACGCCTCTTTTTATTCATGATGCTCGCGTGTTCCATCAGGAGTCCTCCCTGCCTTTTAAAATCTTTGTAAGACTAATGTTAATGAACATAATGAAGACAAACAACACCAGCCCAATGGTAAACAGTACCTGTCTGTGGAGTCCCGCAGCATATCCCATCTCCGCAACAATGGCTGTGGTCAGGAAGCGGACGGAATTGAACGGAAGCGGCATGTTCACGGAGCTTCCCGATACCAGGGTAATGGCCATGGCCTCGCCAATGGCACGGCCCGTTCCCAGGACCACCGCCGCCGCAATGCCGGATCTGGCGCTGGGAAGGAGGACCTTAAAAATGGTCTGGATCCTGGTGGCTCCCATGGCCAGGGAAGCGGCCTTCTGCTGCTTCGGCACTGCATGAAGGGCAGAGACCGTCACGTTGATCACCGTAGGAAGGATCATCACCGCCAGGACGATGACTGCGGAGATCAGGTTTGCACCTCCGGTAAACTGGTGGTCCGGTGCATCGGCAAAAAGAGCGATCTCCAGCTTATACATCATCGGATTCAAAAGATAAATACCCAGAAGTCCATAGATCACCGACGGGATCCCGGCTAAGAGCTCCACTGCCGGTTTCACAATAGCCGCCAGTCTCGGGGACGCGATCTCCTCAATGAACACCGCCGTCAGGATCCCCACCGGGGCTCCGATCAGTACAGCAGCGGTGGTACCGACGATGGAGGTCAGGATCACGTACAGGATCCCGAAGGACGGATCCTTGGCCGCCGGCTGCCACACAGTGCCGAACAGGATCTCTTTGATCCCCACTTTAAAAAGTGCCGGGGTCCCGTTTATGATCATATACACGGTAATGGATGCCACAGCCACCACCGCCAGAAGGGCGCAGACCGTAAAAACAGCCTCAGCAACATGCTCCACCAGCGCCTTGTTTTTTCGGTTTCCCTTGATGGAAAAGCTTTGTTTTTCAGCCATAATCTCTCAACTTTCTTCAAAAACCGGGCCGGAACCGCTTCATCGGCAGCTCCGGCCCTTAGATTCTGCGTTCAGTTTCCTTACTTAACGGTGATCAGTCCCACGCTGGCAGCCAGCTCCTGGCCCTCTTCGGAGTATACATAGTCGAACAGCGCTTTCACCAGCTCATTCTGCTCGCTGATCTCACCCTTGGTCGCCATTACGAACGGGCGGCTTAAGAAGTACTCACCGGATTTGATGGTCTCAGCAGACGGAGCCACGCCCTCCAGCTTTAAGGCGATGACACTGTCATCCACTGCATCCAGGGAGATATAGCCGATGGCACCCGGTGTGGAAGCGACCTTTGCCATTACAGCGCCGGTGCTGTCCAGCTCGTTGGCGTATACGCACTTATCCTCGATCCCCAGGATCTCTTCAAACGCTCCTCTTGTACCGGAACCAGCCTCACGGCCTACCACAACGATAGGCATATTCTCACCGCCCAGGTCGCTCCAGTTCTTTACTTCTCCGGTATAAATGGAGATCAGCTGGTCCTTTGTCAGGTCTGTGACGGTGTTCTTGGGATCCACCGCAACGGCAATGCCGTCAATGGCTACGATATTCTCCACCGCGCCCGCGCTCTTTTCCTCATCCTTTAAGTTTCTGGAGGAGTTTCCGATGTCGCTGGCTCCTGAAAGAGCTGCCTCCACGCCGGCGGAGGATCCTGTAAACTCTACGGTAACGGTCACATCCGGATATTTCTCCATGAAGCTCTCCGCCAGGGCGTTTCCAAATTTCTCCATGGAAGTGGAGCCGGACATGGAAATGGAGCCGGATAACTCTGCGCCTGCTGCCTCTGTGGTCTTTTCTGTCTCTGCCGCTGTTTCCTTTGTGGTTTCTGCCGCAGTTGTGGGGGCCGCTGTGGTCTCCTTTGTATCGCTTCCGCATCCAGCCATCATTCCTGCTGCCATGATGGCTGCGCCTGTGAACATGATCATCTTTCTTGTTTTCATAATAATTTTCCTCCTCTTGCTTTCGCATTTCCATTTCTTTTTTTCATCTCTCATGTACACTAAATTTTTACCACGGATCCAGAGTTTTAAAAACCATGATCCGGTAACATGTTTGTAAGATTTATGTAAAAAGGAAATGGGAAAAACAGGGGAAATGTAAAGCCAGGTCAGCCAAAAGCCGTCCCATGGCGATCCCCGCGGGAATGTTTTATCCCATGGGATCATTCCCCGCGGAGCGTTAGTGTGAAAGAAAGTAGAGGAAAACCATAAACGGGCGCACTTGAATAAGCTTTCTAAGGCAGACAACTTTTTAAAGTGTTATAGAGTCATGAAATCAGATCAAGAAGCGAATGTTTCATCAGGAGGAAGTAATAATAGTTTCCTGGCTTGTTTGATAGCCTTTGCCTTTTGTTTTTCAAGCAGAGGTGCAGGCATATCGCTTTTGTAAAAATCGCCCGGATTCCACTGCTCACCAGTAGACAGCATCTGGTAGATGGCAGTAAGAATCATACGGGCAATAGCGATAATGGCTCCGCTGGAAAGATTACACTTTCAAAAGATAAGCATCCAGCTTGTTTTGAGCATTTATGTAGGATTTATAAATGTTTTTGATTCCGGCCTCTTTTGCCATACTTACAACAAGATTTTCTTCTGCTACGTCCATTCGCAGACCGAGAATTATACCGCTTGGGATCCATTCCATCATAACCGGCGGCTTCATAATGCAGCCAGTGATCATTCGCCATTCTTCATCATATTTATGGCACTCTTTTTTGATGAGAGTCGTTCTTTCTTGTTCCCATAAAGCACTTCCCATACCTGCATATAGCTCTGGAGGAATCTGAGTTGCGGTTGTCTCTGCTATTTTACGGAGCATAACGAATTTCGCAAATTTTGTTGCATCATAAGGCGTGTCCGAATAATAAATCGGATATAGCGGCGTTCCGTAGTTCTTGATTCCGCAATTAGCGCACTTTTCCTGTTTGCCACATAAGAAGTTGTCGCTGTTTTCAAGATCATAGATTTGCACAAAACCTCTGTGTTGATCCGCATATTTTAGCCACAGAACCTCATTAAAACCATTTTCGGAGAAACAAACTGACCACGTATCTTTTTTCACTTCATCACGAAGTGAAAGTGCTGCATTCAGAAAACTTTCAGTAAGTCCATGAGAAAGTGCGTTTGTCACATTCTCAACCGTAAACTGCGCTACTTGCTCCTCGGAGAGAATACCCCCAAGCAATGATTTAACACTCTCGACAACAGCTTCTGTACTTTTAGGAGTCCGGAATGCACTTAGATACTCTTTCCGAATCGCTTCAATGTCGATGTGAAGAAAGGTATCAAAAGGATCATCATAATAATTTGCAGAAGAAAAATAGAGCTTGTTGGTTCTGAGCGCTTCCAAGCTTTTTGTGCTGACAGGACGATACCGAAAAAGCAGCTTAGGATACTTTATTGATTTGAATAGTTGTTCTCGTTCTGCCACAATATCATTTCCGGGTAAAGAACATAATGTTTGCCAAAATTGTTCTCGATCATTTTGATCCATTGATAATCCTCCTCTCAATTATTAAATCATGCATGGAATAATTCCGTTTGTGATGTTCAAAACGCACCATTTTTGATAGCTACATCCATCACTTTCTGCCATTCGTCAAATGACACAAAATGAACGAATTTCTCTTTATCTAAGTCAGATGCTACCAAGAAATCGGCGAATCCTTTTTGATCTGCATAGCCTGCGACACCCCAAACATAGGAATGCAAAAGCCAGTTACACACATCCTTCACTTTGAGCGAGGCAACTTGTCCTTTACAATAGCTTGATACGCAGATTTTACCACGGAAAGCCCAACCGTCTTCGTCGGTGTATGGATATTTCGTAGCAGAGATTACGCAGCTCATGATTTTGCATTCGGGAAGTGTCGGGTTCTGCTCTTTAGCAACTTTCTCTGCTTCAATTTCGTCTTCAATGGCTTCTCGCAGGATGGTGGCAGAGTATAAAACAGCCGGTTCAGCTGATACTTCCCATATTCACTGTGGCTTGGAGTCTTTTTCCAAAGAGATATTGCCCAAGACAGTTTTTTCAATTCCCATTTCCATCTGCCATCAAAAATCATAGGTTACCTCGTCTTGCTCATCCATGCATCGTATTTTGTCTGAAAGCAATGTTCATTTCACGAAAAAGTTTTTGGTCTGTCGTCTTCGATTGAATACTTTATAAAATCGAATTTTTCCTTGTTGTTCTTGTAATAGTCCTCTGCCGCCGTGCAAAGGATGTAGCACAAGTGGGATATATGTACTTTCAGTTCTCTCCGCACTATGCTCATATCTTTACCATAGGCGACCATGCTTAGATCACCGTTAGCACCATCTTCTCCGGTTATGAGAAGCTCGAATTTATCAACCTTGCACCGAGATTCGTGAATTTTTGATTTCTCTACGTTTGGTGTGCTTTGGTGAAGCAGACAATTACGCAAACTATAAATAATTTCTTCGTTCAGATAGGGCATATCATATCCGTATGGAGAATCACATCTATCTGTAATGACATATTGGCTACACCAGTTTTTATAGCGCACGCCGTTGTAATCCTCGTTAGGATATTCAGCCTTTCCACAAGTGTCAGGCAATGTTAGCGCAAGTGCCAGTGCTGATAAATACAGCTCATGGGACAAAGCCATACGAATCTCATATACTATTCGGTCGATCAGGCAAATCACCTCATTTCAGCCGCTCACACAACGGCAGGATTTCTTCCAGTTTGGCAACGATACGTTTTTGTTCGGCAAGGGGAGGGAGAGGAATCAAAACATTCCCCAATTCTTTTGCAGGCAATTGTCTCACAGCCGTCCCTGTCACCTTAGAATCAATATACCTGAGGTAAAATGGGGAAGTTAAAAAACTTGCTAAATAATGACAAATCTCTATATTTATGCATCGAATAATAACCATTTGAGCACAAATAAATCCTGTATGGTGACGTTCGTCCGCAATAAACAATGCACACTTACCGACCGAACCACGCAGTAAACAAATAAAGTCCTTGTCTTGCAATTTGCCGTTCCCAAGCTCAGCAAACTTTTCCTCAGATATGTAGCGTACATTATCGAATGACATTACCGCATCGCTCATATCTTTTGCTCCGAAAAATGGTACTCCAAATTCAACATAATCTTTCTCAACAGGATATTTGCCACTACGGTCTCCATTTTCCAATATTGCAATCTGAGATAGTCTAACCCACTTCCAATTCTCCGGAATATCAAAAGGAATCTCGTCCTCTGTAATTTCAGGCAATGGCTTTTCCTTTTTGATTTTGCCTCCTTTGATCAGCCGCTGTTTTTCTGTCTGAATCTGACGGTACAGTTCTTCGCCTGTTCCTTCTTCCGGGCTTTGCTCTACGAGTTTACCTTGAATGGCGTATTGAAGAATTGACTTCTTCATGTCCTCTGGAAACTTGGCGTTAAACTGTTCCAGCTTTTCATAGGCTTCGGCATAACGGTCAACATACGTGAGAAGTTCCTCTATCTTGGCAACTATTCGGAGTTGTTCTTCAACAGGAGGGAGAGGAAGTAGTGAGTTCACGATTTTTTCTTTCGATATATTGGGTTGCGCTCCACCTTCCGCCATTCCGATGTATGATTGACGCATAGACATCAAATAATAGAACAAATACTTATTATTCATTCCTGCGTATGGGATGCAAGCGCAGCAAGCTTGGTTTGTTGTAACCGGAATTTCTAATATGCCGAGCTTACCTATCGTTGCTCCATACATAGCCATGAGAACAGAACCAATCGGATTGAGCCTTACAGAAGTTTTTTCCAGAGCTAAGTCTGTAATGTATTCGGGGACTTCCTTTATAAATCCGTCATTCAAGTCGCCTGTTTTCAACCAAGGGATAGAACCACCGTAATATGCTGGATTCGTCCTTGGAGGTGTCGCTCCAGCACTCCACGAACCAACATTACCAACTTTAACCCATTTCCAACTTTCCGGAATATCAAAAGGAATCTCATCGTCGATAATATCTGCTAAAGGCTTTTCATTTTTTATTTTCTTTTCTCTAATCAGCGTTTGCTTATCTGTCTGCATTCGCTGATAAAGTTCTTCAGCAGTTCCTTCTTCCGCTCTTTGCTCAACGAGCTTGCCTTGCATAGCGTACTTCAGAATACTTGCCTTTAATTGTTCGGGGGTCATTCGGTTACACCTCCCGGCAGCAATGCTTCCAGCTCTGCAAGCACCTTGTCGATCTCGGCATTGAGGGTCGTTCTCCTCTCCTGATACTCTCTGATCGTATCCAGAGGATCGAGAACTTCTTCTTCCTCGTGAGGATAGCCGCAAAGGTCAATATTGCATCCCTGTTCATTCAGCAAATAATCAGCAGTAAACTTCTGCGCCTTAAAGTATTCGCCGTCGGGAATTACCTCTCTGTTGTTCCACCAAGCAATACAATCATCAAAGTGCTTTAATTCCATCGGCTTGGTCTTGGAAAAGTGCTTTCTGTCGGACGGAATATCCACTCTGTAGAACCACGTTTCTGTTGTCGGTTTTGTGTTATCGAAGAACAACAGATTGGTGGTAATGGAAGTATAGGGGCTGAACACAGAGCCGGGCAGTCTTATCACCGTGTGCAAATTAAACTCGCCAATGAGCTTTTTCTTGATGTTCACTTTTGCATTGTCCAGACCGAAAAGGAATCCATCTGGAACGACAACGGCAGCTCTGCCGTTTTTCTTCAAACGGTACAGGATCACCGACATAAACAGATCGGCTGTCTCTGAGCTTGCCAGATCATCGGGGAAGAAGCCTTGAATAGACTTGTCCTCATGTCCGCCATACGGAGGGTTCATCAAGATAACGTCGAACTTATCTGCATCCGTATAATCAAGCAGATTATGCTTCAACGAGTTCATGTGGTAGATGTTGGGAACTTCAATGTCATGCAGCAGCATATTGGTCACACAGAGCAGATACGGGAACGGCTTTTTCTCGATACCGTAAATACTATCGTCAAGCTGCTTTTGAGTAGAAGTATCGGTTACTTGTTTGGATAACTGCCCCAGCCAGGAAGTGATGAAGCCTCCCGTACCGCAAGCGAAGTCTGCCATTTTTTCACCAAGCTTCGGCTTGATCATCAGAGCCATAAACTCCGTAACAGCTCTTGGCGTGTAAAATTCACCGGAAGAACCGGCAGACTGCAATTCACGCAGCATTTCCTCATACGCAAAACCGAAAGCATGACTTTCCTTGACGTCATCAAATTCGATTTCATCAATAACATCAATGACTTGACGGAGATAAACGCCGTCCTTCATATAGTTGTTGGCATCCTCAAAGGTTGATTTCACGATTGCTTTCTTAATCGGAGTATCGGGTGTAACCTTGATACCCTCATAGATAATCGTGTCTCCTTCTTTTACATCATTGCCTTTCAGCACGGGGAACAAAGTATTGTTGACGAAGTTCAGTAGCTTGTCTCCGGTCATAGCGTGACCGTTGCTGTCTGCTTTCGCCCAATTTCTCCATCTGAGGTCTTCCGGAATGATGGATTCGTAGTCATCCTCGTTCAGTTCCCAGTCATCTTCTTTGGCATCGTATACTTTCAAGAAAAGCATCCATACCATCTGCTCAATTCGCTGAGCATCGCCGTTGATACCTGCGTCCATACGCATAATATCACGGATTCTTTTTATAAAACCTGACTGCATCGCCATAGTCAACTTACCTCTAATTCATAAATGTGCGCTTCAAGCTCCTTTATAGCCGCTTCATATAGCGCCTTGCCGCCAAACAGCTTTACGATCTTTGCAGGCTTTCCAAATTCGGCAAAATCCGCAAGAGACAGAACCTTGATGTCCTCAACCTCGGTAATGCCTTGGTTCATATACTTGTCCAAGAGAATAGAGAGGACTGCCTGTGCTTCGGCAGAATACTTGCTGAAGAAGTCTTTCTTTTTCACGTTGTTTGCTCGCTCTTTTCTCGTCAGCGGTTTCTTGCCGTATGCCACATAGCAGATGAAATCGAAATCATCTACATCGGACATTCCCTGGTCTGCTTTCAGCGCTTTCAAATCAATGCCCATTGCCATAAAGGACTGTTCGATAGTTTTTTTCTTATCCGATGCTTTCCACTTGTGGATGAAGTCAGACAGAGAAGCATACTCGCCCTTGATGTTGGTTCTTGTGTAGTCAATAATATCTTCCTGTCGGAGCAGTTTGCCGTTGGCATCATAAACAGAAACGATCTTATTGATAATTTTCACTCTACATCCGTCTTTATCGACGATAGGAGTTTCAACGGGGGCAACAGGAGGTTCTTTTCCTCCGCCACCATGACCGCCGCCTTTCGGCTTGTTTCCTCCACCACCGTGTTGGAAGCCTTCGTCCTGTTCAATAGGACCGTCCCAATCGGGGTCGGTAAAGAGTCTCGTCACGTTTCTAAAGTCCATAACGACAAAATGCGTCTTGCCGTCCTTTTCTCTGATACGGGTTCCACGACCGATGATCTGCTTAAAGGTGGTCATACTCTCAACCGTCTTGTCCAGGACAATCAACTTTGTCATTTTGCAGTCGGCTCCGGTGGAAAGCAGTTCGGATGTCGTAGCGATAACCGGATAAGGGCTGGACACGGAGATGAAATAGTCAAGTTTGGACTTGCCATAAACATCGGAACCGGTGATTCTTACGCAGTAGTCCGGATTCTCTTTAACCATGTCAGCGTTATGGTTGATTAGGGCAATTCTCATGCGCTCGGCATGATCTTCGGAAGCGCAGAACACAATGGTTTTCTGCATCCTGTCGGTGCTTTTCAGATATTCGGTGATCTCCCTTGCAACCTCGTCAATACGGTCTTGGAGAATGATACTGTAATCGTAGTCCCTGTTGTTATAAATACGGTCTTCAATCTCGTTGCCGTAGATGTCGGTTTGACCTTTGTACGGTCTCCATCCGTCACCGATATTGGTTGTGATATTGATAACCTTGAACGGAGCAAGGAAGCCGTCTTCAATACCTTGCTTCAAGCTATAGATGTAAACAGGGTCTCCAAAATAATCTATGTTCGATACTTTCTCGCTCTCCTTGGGTGTTGCTGTCATACCGATTTGGGTCGCAGAAGAAAAATACTCCAGAACTTTACGCCAGTTGCTGTCTTCCTTGGCACTTCCACGGTGACACTCATCCACAATAATGAGGTCAAAATATTCGGCAGGAATTTGTCTAAAGTGTTCCTCATCGTTCTGTCCGACCATCTGGTGATAGAGGGCAAAGTTTACTTCATGGGATGCAATCTTGCTCAGACATTCCTTGTCGGAGAAGTCCACTTTGTAAATGGTCTTTTCAAGCGGTGCAAAGTCCTGCAAAATACTCTGGTCAACAAGAATATTTCTGTCAGCCAGATACAGGATTCTCTTTTTGAGGTCAGAACGGAGCAGGCGATAGACAATCTGGAAAGCAGTATATGTTTTGCCTGTACCCGTTGCCATGACAAGTAGTAATCTCTGCTGTCCTCTGGCGATGGCTTCAACAGTTCTATTAACTGCGTTTCTCTGATAGTAGCGTGGAGGATATGTACTTTGAGAAGAATAATACGGCTGCGAGACAATTTTCTTTTCCGTATCGGAAATACCCTTGCCATCATTCAACTCAGCGTAATATCTCGCCACAAGCTCCTCCTGTGTCGGGAACTTATCTAAAGCAATCTGCTGTTCCTGTCCGGTCAGGAAGTCATGCTCATAGAAAGCATCTCCGTTTGAGGAATAAGCAAACGGCAAGTCCATCATCTGAGCGTAGGTCATCGCTTGCTGTAAGCCGTGGGATACAGAATGGTTGTTGTCTTTCGCTTCAACAACAACAATAGGCTTTCCGTCGTTGAGGTAAAGCATATAATCGGCAAACTTAGGCTTACTGCGAGCCACAATAATTTCCCCTGATGTTGATTCGACCATCTGTGATCTTGGTCTCCATCGTAATGTGACCTTTCCAACCCTTGAGGATGACCGGAGTAATATAATTCAATTTGATGTCTTCTTCTGACATCTGTTTCTTGCCCAATATAGTCATATCGAATCCTCCTAATCAAATTTCCGGTGTTGGTTAGTCACGGACAGTTTCAAGAATATCTTCAATCCGACAATCCATTACCTCGCAGATACGAAGAAGAACATCCGTGGTAATGTTGTCCCCCTTGCCGAGCTTCGCAAGGGAAGCAGAACTGATGCCAGCCATTTCTTTCAAATCGCTCTTTTTCATATTTTTGTCAATAAGCATCTTCCAGAGTTTATTATAGCTGATACGCATAATGGAAGTCCTCCTTGTACTAAATCACCCAGTTTTCTTTATTATGGCACAAAAATGTGAAAATTTCTACCTGTTTTGCAAATTTTATATTTGCAAACGCAAATTAATCTTTGCGATTTAGAATATCTAATCTGTTTTACAACTTGAACGGAAGTTAAAAAGGGACTTATGCCCGATTTGAGCCCAAGTCCCCACTTGGTATATTCAATTATTCTTCCATGACCGCTAACATCATTCTTGCTCCAAGCTTAAAGCTGTTTTAGAATATCAAGCAATCCGTGATGGTTTGATATTCTCGCACGCAGTCGGCGTATTTATCGAACAACTCTTTCTGATCGTCTGTCATGGTGGCTTTGAGCTTTTCTTCATTTCTACAAATCAGCTCCAGTAGCTTTTTGTACTCCTTGCAAGAAGATGCATCGTACTCGGTAGGCTCGATATTGCCATACCAAAATTCTTCAAGGATTCTCATATTGCATCCTCCTCATAGATCATTTCACGGAAGATGATTTCCTCTGCTCGGTTGCGGATGCTATTCATAGTTCCTATCCATGCCATCTGATCGTGCTGCTTCATGCTTTCTGTCACGCCCTCAGCTGCTTTCATTTGCTCGATGATAAGTTCAAGGCGGCTCTGTGCCTGCTCGTTCAGATCAGCCAGATACGTCCACAGCTCACCACTAAGGCAAAGATCGTTAAACAGGATAGGGTTATGCTTCTTGATATAATCTCTGTGCATCCGTCCCCACCGCCCAATGGGTCTGTTTTCCTCCGGTAGGCGAATATCGGGAATATAGTAATCACCACAACGGGTATAGTTCAGTTCCTGCATCATATGTACCTCCACAAAAGCGTTTTTACGGGTAAAAAAGAAGCGATACTCGGTTATCAAACCAAGTATCGCTAACTTTTGTTTAGCCAACCCCGTCTGACAGATGCCGTAAAATAGTTAAATTTGGGGTTTAACTGTTTTACGAGCATTTAATCGCTCCCGCCAATCCCTCCGGGAAGCGCTTTTTCCATATTTATCTTACTGTCCGGACGGCCCGCCCGTGTTTCCCTGGGGCAGGGTCATGTCCGCCGGAGACGACGGGGCGGCCTGGGAAGGCTCGTTCCCCCTGGTGGGCGATACGATGATCACCGACGTGTTGTTTTCCGTGCTCTGGACCGTGGCCTCGCCAGCCGGTCCTCCTCCCGCCGGGGAAGAGGGCTGTGAAGGCTCGCGGCCTGCCGTGGTGGCCTCGGTCACAGACTCACTTTCAAAGCCCGGACCATAATTTTCACTGGGCCTTGTGACATCCAGAGGACTCTGGGGACGGCTGGACTCCTCCGGAAGGCTGCCGGTGGATTCATGGGCCGGACCCGACGGACGCACCGGATTTCCTTCGCTGTCCGTGGCCTGGCTCTCCCAGCCTCCGGCGTGCATACCAGACTCACCGGAGGAGCCGGATTCACCCTCAGAGGACTCCAGCGTCTCTCCTTCAGAGGTCTCTCCCTCGGAGCCTGAGCTGCTTTCTGCGCTCTCATCTGCGGTGCTGCTCTCTGCGCTTTCCGTCTCGGGAGCCGCCGTGGTGGTGGGCTTGGGAACGTATCCCTTATCTGTGGCCACGTGGCCGATCTCCTCGCCTGCCTTATGAAGGCCGCTGACATCGGAGATCTTCTTACTGATGGTCTGGACCGTACTGGAGGGCGTATAGTCCTCCTCGCCGAATAAGAAGCTGTGGAGGCTGGTCACGTTGCTCACCAGAGTCTGGGGGATCACGCAGGCCAGACGGTTCTTTCCGATCTTCACCCGCTCCTCTCCCCTGGCCGCCGGGAAGCCCATGGTCTCGCCCAGGTGGTATTTGGTCACATTCTTCACCATGGCGAGAACGTCATTGGTCTCAATATTCGTCTCGCACATGGCCGCCATGTTGCCCACAAGGCTGTTTAAGGTAGCCAGATCGGACTTTACAGCCTTCTCGAAGGCCTTCTGGATCACCAGGCGCTGACGCTCTGTACGGGCGTAGTCGCTGTCCATGAGACGGAGACGGCCGTAGGCCACGGCCTGAACGCCGTCCATATGACACATACCCGGCTTCTTGATCTGTACGGAACCAATACCGGTGCCCTTTACAGTCTCTGTAATGAAGGCGTTGATATAGTAGTGCTCGGCCTTGCTGATCTCAATGTCCACGCCGCCCAGGATATTGATCCCTGTGGCCACGGCCTTCCAGTTAAAGGTCACATACTGGGTGATATTCAGATCCAGATTCTTATTGATGGCCTTGATGGCCTGCTGGGGGCCGCCCTCGGCGTAGGCCGCGTTGATCTTATTATATACGTTCCTGTCGTTGATGTTCAGATACGTATCTCTGTATACGGACACCAGCTTGATCTCTCCGGTCTTCCGGTCAATGTTGGCGATCATGATCACATCCGACTGGTTTCCCTTACCGGTGGAATTGTCCCTGGAATCCACGCCGAAGATGGCGATGGTCCAGAAGCCCTCTTCCATCTTGTCCCTGGTCTCCTGGGAAAGCTCCAGGTTTGTCACATCCGACTTATCGAAGTCGCTCTTGTTGGCGATGTCCATATGGTGGTCCAGATAGGCGTAGGCCGCGCCCAGGATCACGGCGACCAGCGCCAGGATCCCCACAAGGACCCCGATGATGATCTTTTTCTTCTGGGAATTTTTCCGCCGCCTGTGGCTGTTATGGCCGTGGCTTCCGTGGCTGCTGTGGCCCGGTCCTGCAGAGGCCGCCCGGCTCCTGCTGGCCCGGCTTCCCGGCTCCGCAGTGGCGCTCCAGAGATCCGCAGAGCTTCCTCTGGACTCCCTTTCATGTACCGTGCTTTCACGCCTCCGGCTCTTTCTTGCCCGGGAGCGCTCTAATTCGTCTTCATAATTCATTTTTCTGTCCTCGTTTAATATGCGTTTTTATTGATAAATCCCTTAAATACCGTTAAAAACATGATCTTGAAATCAAAACCCAGGGTCCAGTTCTCAATATAGTAGAGATCGTGCTCGATCCTTTTGATGATCGACGTATCCCCCCGGTATCCGTTGACCTGGGCCCAGCCCGTAAGACCGGGACGTACCTGGTGCTTGATCATGTATCTGGGGATTTCCTCCTTAAATTTCTCAACAAAAAACGGCCGTTCCGGTCTGGGGCCCACAAGACTCATATCTCCCATAAGGATATTAAAAAACTGGGGAGTCTCATCGATGCTTGTCCTCCGGATGATCTTTCCAACTGTGGTTACCCGGGAATCCCCCGGAGTTGTCCAGCGGCTTTTTTCCTTGCCTGGATCCTGGACGGTCATGGAACGGAACTTGTACATCTTAAAGGGCCGGTTATGGAGCCCCACCCGTTCCTGGCAGAAAATAATGGGCCCCGGCGACGTGAGCTTGATGGCAATGGCTGTCACCAGCATGATGGGGGAAAACAGGATGATCCCCACCAGGGAGCCGAAAATATCCACCGCCCGCTTCACCATGGCATTGGGAAGGCTGTTTAAGGGCACATGGCGGATATGGATGATCGGAAGACCCTGGAGGTCTTCCATATAGGGGATCGTGGGAATGATATTCCCATAATCCGGGATAAATTTCGTGTGGACCCCGGCCTTTTCACATAAGGCCACGATCCGTCTGAGCTTTTCGTATTCTCCCAGGCTCAGGGTAATGGCGATCTCATCCAGGGAGTTCTGCTCCAGGATATACTCCAGATCGTCGATGGTACCTATGATCTTCACACCGTCGTACTGGCTGCCCCGTTCCCGGTTGTCATCCAGGATCCCGCGGATGTTGTAGCCCCACTGGGGATTGGACCGCACCCGGTCCACAAAGCCCTCGGCCGCACCGGAATATCCAACCAGAAGGATGTGCTTCTGGTTATAGCCCCTGGTCCGCATGGACCGGAGCACCATACGGATCGCATTGCGCTCCGCAGTGATCATCAGAACATTGATCCCATAAAAATAGACGACCAGACGCTGGGAAAAGTTGAACAGATGCGGCTCTTTTCTTCCAAAATACAGCACCAGTCCGAAGATCAGAAGACCGATGGTGTTGGCCTTTAAGATCTTTCCGAATTCATTTCTCCGTCCCAGGACCCGTTTGGGGGTGTAAAGATTAAAGAATGAATATAAAAGCAGATAACCTGGGACGATCACAATGAGCGCGCCCAGGTAAAATTCCATCTCCAGGGTCTTCTTTCCCAGCTGCCTTGCCCATCCGCTTCCGATGACGATGTACCATGCCAAAAGGTAGGAAACCACCGTCACCAGTGCGTCCAGGACCACATGCAGCCGGTTCAGGCCCGACTGATTATCCTTGATCATATTGTTCACCGATCCCTGTAATCACATGACTGCCCCGCAATTATCAACAGTATAGCATGAACGGGGAGCCATTTCCTATAAACGATTTCTTAAGAATGTCTAAGATTTTTGGAAAAACGTCATTTTCTTTTGGCTGCCTGACGTCTGAGGAACTCGTAAACGTAAAGCCCGGTGCCGCAGATCATCTCAAACTGGACCTTAAGCTCCGCACCGAAACGCTTCAAAAGCCCCGGCACCCGGCGGCATTGTTTTCTGGTACGGATCCCTTCCTTCAGACCGGAAACATAATCCCCACCAAATCCGTTTTTCACAAAAAACAGATATTTCACGAAAATCCCAGCCAGCAGGAACGGCGCATTTAAGAGGATCTGCCAGCCCGGCATATTTTTATAATTTAAATAGATGCAGTTTCTGGCCGCCAGGCGGACCTTAAAGGAATTATATCTGGAGCCGCTGGTGCCGCTGCCCACATGATATACTGCTGCATCCGGACAGTAAACGTTGTCATAGCCGTAGAGCTTTGCCCTCCAGCCCACGTCGATATCTTCCAGGTAGGCAAAATGCAGCTCGTCAAAGAGGCCGATCTCATCAAACACAGCACGGCGGTAAATGGCCGCTCCGGCACAGGCGCTGAAGACCCGACAGGACTTCTGGTAAAGGTTTACAGAACGGCCCACACCTCTCTGATACGCCCAGCCCAGGATACTGTACATGTCTCCGGCATCGTCCAGAAGCTCCGGATGATACATCTGGATCATCCGGCTGCTGACGGAAAAGATCTTCGGCGACTGGTCCATGGCCCGCTCCATGGCTGCCACGAAGCCCGGCTCCACCCGGGTATCGTTGTTCAAAAGAAGCACATAGGGCGTGTCCGCCGCCCGGATCCCCGTATTGACTGCGCCGGAAAACCCTGTATTTTCCTTAAGGAAAATCGACGGGACCCGGTGCTCCTTAAGCCACTCCACACTGCCGTCTGTGGAACCGTTGTCCACCACCAGGACCTTGAAATCCCTGACGGTCTGCTCCTTTAAGGACTCAAAGCACGGCTCCATGAAGGAAAGGCCGTTGTAATTGGGAATGATAATGGTTGTCTTTATCTCCATATTGTCCTTTCTGTCCGCTGGTCTCCAAAAATTCCCGCTACTCTGCGGATTCCGGCAGCTCCAGCTTATACGGCTCTCCGATCTTCTCCTTTTTCAGATCCCGCAGGGAAAAATCAGATTTCCGCAGAGTCAGATTGGGATTATAGTACGGATCCCCGTTTTTCAGGATCTCCGGCCATCTCCTGGCAAAGACAGCCACCTCCCGGTTGAATCTGGCCACCTTCTCCGGCGTATCCTCCAGGCCCCGGGACTTGGACTCGTAATGGTGCAGCACCGCGTAGGGAGCGTATACCACCAGCTTTCCCTGTTCCCGCACCTTCATGCAGTAATCGATATCATTGAAGGCCACAGCCAGCTCCTCAGTGAAGCCGCCCACTGCCTCAAACACTGATTTTTTGCTCATCATACAGGCCGCAGTGACGGCGCTATAATCCTGGGCGCACATGGCCCGGTGGAAATAGCTGTTTTCCGCCTTATGGAGGCCGATGAAGGTATGGCCGGCGATGCCGCCGAAGCCGATGACCACGCCGGCGTGCTGGATCGTGTCGTCCTCATAAAGGAGTCTGGCTCCCACGATCCCCACGTCGTCCCGCTGGCAGAAGCCCAGCATCTCTTCCACAAAGTTCTCCGCGATCATCCCGATGTCGTTGTTCATGAACAGGAGATATTCTCCCTTTGCAAAGGCCACTCCGAAGTTGTTGATGGCGGAATAGTTGAACTCCCGCTCCCAGCGCACCACATGGACATTGGAAAACTCCTTCTGGATCTCCTCATAATACTGGAAGGTCTCCGGCTCTGTACTGTTATTTTCCACCACGATAAATTCCAGGTTCTTATACGTCCCCTTCTGGAGCATGGGGCGGATACAGGCGTCCAGGTCTGCCCGGTGGTCCTTATTGGGGATGATCACCGATACCAGGGGCTCTCCATCCAGCTGGAACGTGGTGTGATAGATCCCGTAATCCACACCCTTTTCTACCTTTTCCGCTTTTATCCCCATCCGCTCATAATGGGCCATAATGGCGCGGGCTCCTGCCTCAAAGGCATAGAGCTTGCTCTCCGGGTTGCTGGCCGTGGAATCCTGGTGACAGCGCCAGTGATATAAGACCATGGGGATGTGGACGATCCGCTCTGCCTGCTCCGTGCAGCGGAAAATGAAATCATAATCCTGGGCCCCGTCAAACTCCTGACAAAAGCCCCCGGTCTTTTCCACCAGCTCCCTCTTTGCTAAGAACAGGTGGCAGATATAGTTGACACTGGTTAAAAGGTCCGGGTTGAAATCCGGCTTAAAATGGGGATCAAATAAGGCTCCGCCGTCCATATCCAGCTTGTCCTCGTCGGAATAGAGCACATCTGCCCCCGGATTTTCGTTCACCGCCTTCGCGCACTCATACAGGGCATTTTCTGTTACGATATCGTCATGATCCGCCAGGACGATGTAATCTCCCTCTGCCATCTCCAGGGCCGCGTTGGTGTTTCCGGAGATGCCCAGGTTCTCTCCCAGGATTTTATACCGGATCCTGGAGTCCTTCCTGGCGTATGCCTTTAAGATCCGCTCCACGCTCTCTCCGGCCGGACTTCCGTCGGCGATGCAGAGCTCCCAGTTTCCATAGGTCTGGGACAGGATGGAGTCCAGCATTTCCTTCAGATATTTTTCCGGAGTCTTATAAACGGGGATCACAATGGAAAACTTCGGCATATACGGGAATACGGCCTTCCGCTGGGCCTCCAGCTCCTCCGCTGAGGGCTTTGTCAGCTCCTGCCACTCGCTGTAATCATAATCGCTGTCGATCCCCTGGAGCTTATGCTTTGATTTCACGATCAGGGCCTTTAATCCGTTTTCCTTAAAGAAATCCCAGGCCACATGGACCGTTTCCATGTTCATCAGGTCCAGGATCTTCTGGCGTCTCTTGTGGGCCACGCTGGAACGCCTGGCGATCAGCTCCTCATTATATTTGATCTTCGCCTGCTTCCCCTCGCAGCGGATCAGCAGGAAATAGTTTTTTCCGCGCTCATAGGGAAACTGGATGTCAAAGCCCAGGTCCTGGTCCACGGTCTTTTTAAAGTAGATCTGGCTCACGTCATCCCGCCTGGTGGACACGTATTTGAAATCCAGGGGCCTGTGGTCCCCATCCTCTACCTCATATGTGATCTTTGATTCCGGCGTTTTTCCTATGGCCCATCCGTTGAGCTGGATGGCGTTCTCGCGGATACGCACCACGTCTACGCTATATTTCATATTACTCCTCTGATCCTGCTTCCCCGTCCTGTCCGCCACCGAAGTTGATCCGCTCCTCCTCGATCACCAGAGGACGGTGCATGACGCGGGTGTTGATGCTCATGATATATTCGCCCAGAAGGCCAATGAAAAAGATCTGTACTGATCCCAGGAAGCACACGCCGATGAGAAGCGGCGCCATGCCGGCAGCAAAACGATCCCAGTATAACAGCTTCATCACCAGGTAGATGATGCCGATAACGAAGCTTGCCGCCGCACAGAACCCGCCAAAGAACGTCGCCAGCCGCAGACCTGCCTTCGTATAAGAAGTGAAGCTCAGCATGGCCGCATCAAACAGGCGGTAAAAATTGTTATGGGTCTTTCCGGCCCGGCGTTTCGGCTGTTCGTAGGGGATCTCCTTCCGCTTAAAGCCCAGCTCCGCCACGATGCCGCGCAAAAACGGCGTCGGGTCGTCCAGGTTCCTTAACACCTCGATGAACTGACGGTCGTAAAGGCCGGAGCCGGTGAAGTGCTCGATCTGCTCTACGTCAGAAAGACGGCGGATCAGCTTATAGTAGCAGCTCCTGAGCCAGTACATGAACGGATTCTCCTTGCTGCTGGTCTTGATGCCGATGACGATCTTATAGCCGTTCTCCCACTCATGGACATACTGGGGGATCAGCTCCACCGGATCCTGGAAGTCGGCCACCATGGAGATCACACAGTCGCCTGTCACCTGGAGGATCCCATAATACGGCGAATTGAACTGACCGAAATTCCGGGCATTGAAAATAGCCTTGATCTTCGGGTTCTTTTTGCACAGCTCCCGCAGAAGAGGTCTTGTGCTGTCCGTGGAGTCGTTGTCAATGAACACCAGCTCATAGTCGTACATGGGAAGTTCGCGGGTAATGATGTCGATGACGGCATCGCTGATGGGTCCCACGTTTTCTTCTTCGTTGTAGCATGGGATCAATACGCTGATTTTTTTCATTTTGTGTCTGTCTCTTTCTTTTACTCGGCGTTTCGCCGTTTAGTACCTTTAGCTTTTATCATTGTATCCAAAAAAAAGGATTTGTCAATATTTATCGGCTTTCCAGGGTCTTTTTTATCCCTTCTCCAAAGGCCGTCTCCGGTTTCCAGCCGGTGATCCGGCAGATCTTTCCAATATCCGGGATCAGATTAACGGCCCCTTCGGCGTTCTCCTTCCTGTCTCCGTACAGGCAGTTTCCGCCTCCTTTGCAGAGCCTGTGGATCTCCTCCACGAACTCTTTTAATGGCCTGGTATCGTCCCCGGCCACGTTAAAGACCGGATTTCCGAGTCCCTCAAAGGCCGCTTCCGGCGTCTCCAAAAGCGCCCGCACCGCCTTTGCCAGATCGGTAATGTAAATAAAATTCCATTTCTGGGTGCAGGCCCCCAGAGAAAGGGCCGCATTTCCAGTAAAGGCGTCCAGGCAGGATTCCACCAGCGTCCACGGATGGTCGCCAGGACCGTAGGCACTGAAGATCCTGAGGTGGATATAGCGCATCCCCAGTTCCTTACAAAGCGCCTCTCCCTGTCTCCGCATCCGGAGCTTGGCTTCTCCATAGGCCGATCTGGGCGCGCATTCCGTTTCCTCCGTCATCCTGGTCTGATGCATTCCGTACTCCGCCTGGGAGCCGGAAAACAGGAACCTCCGGCAGCCCAGCGCCTTTGCAGCCCGGACCGTATCCAGGGAGGCCCGCAGATTTTCCTCCTGGAGCTGCTCCCCGGTCCTGGCCCCGCTTCCGGATCCGCCCCAGCCAAAATGACAGAAGGCATCGCAGGAGCCCTGGATCTTCTCTGTCAGAAGCTCCGGGGCGGAAAGGTCATTTTCCACAATGTGCAGACGCCCCTCCCTTAAGGCATTTTTCCCGGCTTCCTGGCCGGTCAGTGTCTCCAGCTTCCTGGAGGACGGACGGACCACGGCGTACACCTCATGGCCGTTTTCTAAAAGTTCCTGAATGGCAGCGGCGCCAACAAAACTTGTGGCGCCGGTGATAACGATTCTCATATACTTCTCCTAATAGGGCTTTACTGGGGCTTGATCATGGGAATGATCATGTTTTCTGCCAGCTCCTCTTCCGGAAGGAAGGGGGCCAGATCCTCCAGAGGCACGGAGACCATGGTTCCGTCCGGCAGCATCTTGGCAGCAGCCTTGGGTTCAAAATTCTGCTCCATATCCACAAAGATCTCACAGATCACAGGACCGTCTGTGGCCAGAGTCTGTTCCACAGCCTCTCCCAGCTGGGAATTGTGATGGGCGGCCACGTATGGATAGCCGTATGCCCAGGCCAGCTTCTCCATGGACGGGAAGCTTAAGTCTCCGCTGTCCACGCCGATGCCCACCAACGGCTCATGGAAGTGGGTCTTCTGGGTCTGGCGGATGGAATGATAGCCGCCGTTGTTGATCAGGAAGATCTTAATTGGCAGATGGTTGTGGATGATGGTCTGCAGCTCCTGCAGGTTCATCTGGATGCTGCCGTCGCCGGTCACCAGGATGATATCCTTTGTATGGTCTGCCAGACAGGCGCCGATGGCCGCCGGAAGGTCATAGCCCATGGAAGCGATGGCAGAGTTGCTGATGAACCGCTGCCCCTTCTTCATCTCGTAGGCATGACCGCCCACCACGCAGGGGGAACCGTTTCCGACCACAGTGATCTGATCCTCCTCAGCCCTTCTGCTGATCTCCTTGATGGCGGCATAGATGTTGGCCGGCTGATCCTCTCCGGCTTCATAGTGCTTCGGGAGCACCACCGGATATTTTTCCTTCCACTGCTGGCAGCGGGAGATCCACCAGTCCACAGCTTCCTTATCTTTGGGGCCTCCGTCTGCGGACACAGCCTCTACCTCCAGGACCATTTCCATCTTCTCCAGAAGATCCTTTACATCGGCATGGACCGGCATATCCACATGGACTGTGGGCTTCTTTAATTCCTCTGCATCGATATCATTATAGATCACATAGGCTTCCCGTGCCCAGGTCGGATAGTTGTAACCCACCTGACGGATGGAAAGACGGCTTCCCAGGGACAGGAGAAGATCACAATTTTGTACGGCAAAGTTTCCGGGACGGTCGCCCATATGGCCCGCCCGGCCCACATAAAGGGGATGGGAGTCGTACATGCAGTCCAGGCTGTTCCAGCCGGTGACCACCGGGATTCCCAGCATTTCAACCACTCTCTGGAATACGTCGAAGGCCTTTCCGATACGGATGCCGTTTCCGGCATTGATCACAGGACGCTTGGCCTCTCTCACCTTTTTCACGATCTCTCTGGCCAGATCCAGGGATACGGACGGCGGAAGCAGCTCTCTCTTTTCACCTTTTCCAGCCTCATCCTCTGGGATCATGGCAGGTTTTCCCTGGATCAGCTTTCCTGCACAGAGACCGCAGCCGTCGCAGCCGGAGCCATGGACGGACCAGCCGGTGCCGCCTGCCTCGTAATCGTTTTTATCAAAGCCTAAAAGCTCCTCTGTCTCCACATATGCTCCCTGGACGTTTAAGGGGATATCCAGCCAGCAGGGACCGGGTCTTCCGGTCTGGGCCAGATACAGGGCCTTTTCCAGGCAGAAGCGGATCCGCATGGGATCGATGACCATTTCACAATATTTTGTCATGCAGTCAATGGCCTTTGTGATCTCAAACTCCTGGTCTCCCAGTGCGCGGATCCCAAGGCCTGTGCTCCTGGCTGTGGTATCGTAGCGGACCTGTCCGGACAGGATCAGCATGGGGATGGAATCCAGCCAGCCGCCCACCACGCCGGTGATGGCGTTGGTCCCGCCTGGTCCTGTGGTCACGCAGACCGCAGCGATCTTATTGTGGATCCTGGCGTAGCATTCCGCCGCAATGGCACACGCCTGCTCATGGTGGTTAAAGGTGCAGTGGAGGCCCGGCTCATGGCCCAGGCCGTCGTCCAGATGCATGGCCCCGCCTCCGGTGACCATGAATACATCGGAAATCCCCTCATCCACCAGCTTCCTTGCAATGTAGTCGGAAACTTTCATTCTCATAAAAACGTATACTCCTCTCCAGCGCACTGCGCCTGTACATGATATACCTGTTCCTTCAGACACGTGGTACAATGTCTTCTTTTCCTTCAGACATTGTACTGCATCGGCACGATGCAGCACCCCTCCGGGGGATCTGTGCGCCCGGATTTCCGCGGTGAACGCAGAAACCGGTATGCGCCGTGGTACAATGTCTTCTTTTCCTTCAGACATTGTACCACATCACTCCCGTCCAGTCCAGTCATTCATTGCAGGGGCTCCCGGTATCTGTCACAGACTGGCAGCTCTGCCAGCAACCCTCACTGGATTTCTCCCATAAACCGCTGTTATAATCACCGCGTAAGGAACAACCGCCCGCATTTTCTGGTGCGGACCACAAAAAGGAGAGAATCGATTATGAAAAAACAGACAAAATATTTTGCAGTTCTGTCTGCTGCTGCCATTATGGCCCTGACCCCTGCCTTTTCCGGCCTGGACCACACAGGCAGGGTACTGGCCGCTTCTTATGGCTGGACTGAGGAAAACGGCCAGCTGGCCTACTACGATGAGGACGGGTATCTCACCACGGATTCCTGGAGAAAGAACGGAGACGACTGGTATTATCTGGACGAGGAGGGCTCCATCGCCAGAAACCAGAAGATCGACGATTATTACGTGGGGGAAGACGGAAAAATGGTGAAAAACACCTGGGTGGAGCTCCAGAATGAGGACGAAATGGACTCTCCGGAAACACCGGCTTCATATTGGTACTATTTTGATAAAAACGGAAAATCTGTTATTTCTAAATGGATAAAATTAAATGAAAATTGGTATTATTTCAACGAATCCGGCCACATGGCCACTGGTAAGACCGTCATCGATGGAGCCGTCTATTACCTGGGCGGTGAAACCGACGGACGCATGAAGACCGGCTGGGTGAAGCTGGAGGAAAACGCTTCCAGTCCCGGAGCCTCCGAAAGCTGGCATTATTTTAATTCCGATGGAAGGATGGTAGAAAACCAGTATGACAAAAAGATCGGCGACGACTATTATACCTTCATCGACGGGAAGATGCAGACGGGCTGGGTGAAGATGCCGGAAACAGAGGTTTCCACAGACAGCAACGCCGCCTCCGCCTCCATTGCGGATTATCAGTATTATGGAAAGGACGGCGACGGAAAACGTGCCGAGGGATGGCGGATCATGGAAGGGATCCAGGGGATCCATCAGACAGACGAGACCTTTACCTTCTATTTTAAAGAAGGCCGCCCATATCACGCCTCCAGAAAAGGAAACGAGCTTTTTACGATCCAGGGAAAAAAATATGCGTTCAACGAGCTGGGTGAAATGCAGACTGGCCGCCAGGTCGTAAACCTGGAAGGAGACTCCATCGCCAACTTCTTCTTTGGCGACGACGGCGTCATGAAGACAGGAAAGCAGAATATCTATAATGAAGAAACTGGAGAGACCGAAAGCTGGCTCTTCCACACGGATGGCGAGAAAAAGGGCCAGGGCTACCACGGACTGAAGGACAACGTGCTCTATGTCTACGGAAAACGCCAGGACGCGCCTGCGGACCAGCGGTATGCTCCCGCAGACTTAAACGGAACCTCTTATCTTGTTAATACCACCGGAAATATCCAGAGAGCCTCCTCTTCCTCCACCTCCTCTGAAAAGCCGGAGCTGGGACGGGGGCATAAAGACTTCAAAGACGCCAACGGAAAGATCTGGGTCACCGATACCAACGGGATCATCCGCTGATCCGTTCCAGAAAGGGGCTGCTGCCATACAGGTCAGCGCCCCTTTTCCCATTTCAGTCATTCATCGTCTGGCTTCAACAATATAGCAGCTGATCAGCCGGTTCAGCGTGATCTGCATCTGTTTCAGGATGGCATGAAGCTTTTCGTTGTCTGCCCGGAGTTTTCTGTTCTCATACTCCAGGGCAGCAAGCCGTTCCTCCATTCTCATCGTCTGGCCCCCTTCGCATTCGTCATGTGCGCAAGCCTATCTTAATACATTTCTTTCATTAAGTGAAGGAAAATCGCTCGCAATTTTCGACATAAATTATATTTTTTTATTGAAATTAGACAATTTTAAGTTTCTCGAAAGCGAATGCAATTCCATCATCTTCCACATTTTTCGTGATAAAAGATGCATAGGGTTCCAGGATCCTGTCATGCTGCCCCATGATCACCGAATGTCCGGCATACTGGATCATAGCCAGATCGTTGGCGCTGTCTCCAAAGGCATAGGATTCCTCCCGGGGGATCCGGAAATATTTCAGGATAAATTCCATGGCCGTGGCCTTGTCATAGCCTGCGGGTACACATTCATAAAGCCCGCGTCCCCGGTCTATGTACGCCATATCCGGAGCCAGGGATCTTAAGAATCCGTCCACATCACTCTTTTCATCTGCCAGAACACAGAATTTATCAAACTCCGCCGCTTCCTTCTTCCAGTCCCACGGACGGACCACACCACTTTTTATAAACAGCTCCTTGACCCGCTCCATCTCCTCCAGACGGGAAACCTGGCTCTGTACGGCACAGCCCTCCGGCCCTTCCAGGATCCCATCCAGATCATGGGCCAGGATGCTCTTCTGGAGCTCCAGCCTCCGCTCTCTCCCGATCACATGGTGGAGGACCTTTTTCCCCTGGATCTCCAGGTAAGTACCACAGCCGCAGAGGTAGCCGTCCACCGGAAGAGCCGCCTCCACCTCCTGCATCAGGCATCGGGCCCGTCCAGAATTGATAAATACCAGATGGCCCGCCCGGCGCGCCTGGGCAATGACCCGGGCCGCGCTTTCCGGCAGCTCCTTTTTATGATCGCTCAGAAGCGTTCCGTCAATATCAAAAAATAAGGCTTTTCTTTTCATATGGTATCCGCATCCATTTCCTAAGGAGCCGTCGTCTCTGCTGCCTGGGATTCTGTATGGCCTTCCACAGTCTCCCCTGCCCCGGCAGGCGCTCCCTGTACGGCATTGTCGATCAGATAGTAATACGCGGCTCCCATCTGGAACAGACGGTTGGCAGACTCCTCCCCGTAGGTGGAGACCATCTCTTCGGCGTCGGCAAAATAATTCATCTGGGCCAGCTTATCCTTTTCCTCATCCGTAGCCTTGATCCCCTCGGCTTCAATAATGGCGTTGAGCACCATCTCCTGCTTCACCAGGTTCTCCGCAGTGGCCCGTAAGCCCGCCTTATCGGTCTGAAGGAACATACTTAAGAACTCCTCCAGCTCCATTCCATACTGGCCTGCATAAGCAGTGTATGTGGTCACAAGCTGGTCATACATATCGTCCACAGCGTCAGGATCGCAGGTGACCTTGGAATTTTCAATGGCCTGGTTTAAGAGCTCGCTTCCAGCCTCATTAAAGAAATTGCTCTCCGCCTGGTTTTCGAGGCCGCCATACACCTGGCTCCTTAACTGGTCCAGGGTAGCGTTCTCGTCGTCCATGGCTCTTTTTGCCAGAGCATCATCAATGGCGGTCTCCTCTGCGTTCTTAATGGCATTCAGGGTCACATGGAATACCACTTCCTGTCCCGCCAGATCTGCACTCTTATAATTTTCCGGGAATGTGAGGTTCAGGTCTTTTTCCTCTCCCACGTTCATTCCCACAACGCCGTCCTCAAAACCGTCGATGAAGGTGCCGCTTCCCAGGGCCAGGTCAAAGCCCTCCGCAGTCCCGCCGGAAAAGGCCTCGCCGTCCTTGGTCCCTACGTAGTCAATATTGGCCACATCGCCCAGTTTAGCTGCACGTCCGGTGACCTCCGCCGGATACTGTCCCTTCAGGTTTTCCAGCTCCGCCTCCAGGTCCTCGTCGGTCACTCCAGCCTTCACGGCCGTAAGGGTCAGACCCTTATAATTTCCCAGCTCCAGGCTGGCCTCATCGGTCAGCTCCTCCTCCGATTTTGTTTCACCAGAGGCAGTCCCGCTCTCCTGGCTTCCCGCCGTCTCTCCGGCCGCTGCCGCCGTTGTCTCTTTATCCGTACCTCCGCTCTTGCATCCAGACATGACCATGGCTGCCATGGCGATCACAAAACCGGCTGTTATAAGTTTTCTTTTTATCATTTTTCTCAATTCCTTTCATGGCTGTTCAGCCGATTTTACCATAAACAGAAAGGGAAATAAAGGGATTTCATAGAATTTTAAGATACACAGCTGAACTGCCGCATTCAGAAACAGATCCCCTCCCCAGAGGAAAAGAGTCGTCCTCGGGGAGGGGCATATGTCCCGTCTTATTTGTAGAATGCCTTAAATGCTTTATAAGTGTTGTAAACATCCAGCTTAGAGGCCAGCTCAAAGGGAGCGTGCATGGAAAGGATCGGAACTCCCAGATCCACCACATCCACATCCATATGGGCCACAAACTGGGCGATGGTTCCGCCGCCTCCCACGTCCACGGCTCCCAGCTCGCCGGTCTGCCAGTATACGCCGTTTTCATCCATGATCTGGATCACCTTGGCCATGGTCTCTGCGCTGGCGTCGTTGCTGCCGGATTTTCCTCTGGCTCCTGTATATTTTGTGAGAACACAGCCCTTATTGATGGCACTGGAGTTTCTCTCCTCGTATACGGAGGCAAAGGTGGGATCGTATGCTGCGTTCACGTCGGAGGACAGGCACAGGGACGCTCTTAAAACTGTTTTCAGATCTGCGCCGGCTGTCTGGCACAGGTCTTCAATGATATGGAGCACGAAATCGGAATTGAGGCCAGTGTTTCCGGCAGAACCGATCTCCTCCTTGTCAGCCAGGATCGTCAGCGTCGTATGAGCCGGGGCCTTTGTCTCCGTTTCTGCCATCAGAGCCGTATAGGCGCAGACTCTGTCATCCTGTCCGTAAGCGCCCACCAGGCTCCTGTCCAGGCCCACATCCACAGCCTTGTAAGCCGGTACCATTTCGATCTCCGCTCTTGTAAAGTCTTTTTCTGTGATCCCGTACATTTCATTTAACAGCTTCATGGCCATAAGCTTTACGGGAGTCTTGATCTTCTCGTCATCCTCGCCCATGAACGGGATGGAGCCGACAATGATGTTTAACTCTTCGCCCTTTAAGCCCTCTCCCAGCTTTCTTCCATTCTGCTCAGAGGCCAGGTGGGGGAGAAGGTCTGTGATGCAGAACTGGGGCTCTCCTTCTTTTTCACCGATGGAGATCTCCACCATCTCGCCGTTCTTCTTTCCAACCACACCGTGCATAGCAGGCGGAGTGGCTCCCCCTGGGTATTTGCGGATCCCGCCGTAGTAGTGAGGCTTTAAGTAGGCGATATCAGCCTGCTCAAACAGCGGATTGGGCTTTAAGTCCAGTCTGGGGGAATCGATGTGGGCGCCGTTCATTCTGAGGCCCTCCTCCATCCCCAGGGTTCCAAAGGTGGCTGCGGCCAGGGCTTTTTTCCGGTTGTTCCAGTATACCTTGTCTCCAGCCTTGTAGGAGGCCTTGGGATCAAATTCCCGGTAGCCGGCCTTTTCTAAAAGCTCCACTGCGGCCTTTACGCATTCTCTTTCAGTCTTTCCGGCGTTTAAGAACGCCTTATAGCCCTCACAGAAGGCGGAAGCCTCCTCTCTCTCTGCGGGAGCCTCCTTTGCAATGTGGGGGGCTTCCCATAAAAGCTCTTTCTCTAAATCTTTTCCATTCATGATGCTCTCTCCTCTTTTCTCTTTATCTGGATCGTAACCTGTATGTTCTTATGGTCCGCACAAGCTGTGTGCAGACCCGCCAGACCGCTATTTAAACAGCTCCCTGCTGTCCAGCATCAGTGTGAAGGGCCCGTCGTTCACCAGGGATACCTTCATATCTGCGCCGAATCTTCCATGCTCCACCCTATCCACATGGGTCCGGCACCGGTCCATGAAATATTCATAAAGCCGGTCTGCCTCTGCCGGCGCTCCCGCTCCGATGAAGCTGGGACGGTTTCCCTTCCGGCAGTCTGCATACAGGGTGAACTGGCTCACCACCAGCACCTCCCCTCCCACATCCTTTAAGGACAGGTTGGTCTTTCCATTTTCATCCTCAAAGATCCTTAATTTACAGATCTTATCTGCCATTTTATCTGCGACGGCCTCGTCGTCCTCGTCGGATACGCCAAGGAGGATAAAAAATCCCTTTCCAATGGATCCGATCACCTCCCCGTCCACGCGGACGGACGCTTCCGTAACTCTCTGAAGTACAGCCTTCATGCCTTTCCTCCGTTTTCCGGTTCCGTGCCCTGTCCCGCCTTCTGTCCTTCCACGATCTCCCGCGCCCGCTGGGCCTGCTGTCTGGCCTCCTCCTGGAGACGCTCTTCCTCCAGCTTCTTTTCGGCCTCTTCTCTCCGGGTCCGGCCGATCTCCATGATCGCCTGGTTCAGGGAAAACATTTTTGCATCCAGCATATCCACCATATAGACTGCCGCTTTCGGAAACGGAGGAAAAGGCGAAGATGCTTATCGCCA
>OHAS01000481.1_pt1 | contig 34380 bp, 47 predicted proteins | sample 1577131 | NCBI WGS metagenome assembly OHAS01 (sample SAMEA3541566, study PRJEB24748) | human gut metagenome | biome: human gut; feature: human-associated habitat; material: faeces | place: China | collected 2012 | reverse complement strand
CTCTTGGTGCGCGTGATAAGTGGGTGAAATTTACGGGTATTGCCAGTAACAACGGGGGTGGGAGAACACGCGCAGTGGTCTGGATCTCTACCCGTGGCGCCTCCGGCAGCGGCACCCCCGGTTATTCGCTGTATATCGACGATCTGGTTATCACGGATGTTACCGATGCGAAAGCTGCACAGGATGCCTCTGACGCGACGGCGAGTGCCGTGAGCGGTCTGACGGCTCGCGTAACGGATGCTGAAGGGAAAATCACCGCCCAGGCGCAGCAGCAGACGGCACTGGCCACGAAAGTGGATAATGCCAACTCCCGCGTCGATAACATGGCGAAGACGCTAAGCGACAGCCAGAGCACACAGGCCAGCCTGAATACCTCGCTTCAGTCGCAGATTGACGCGCAGGCGGCCGCCAACATCAAAAACCAGACGACGCTGGACAACACGATTAAATCGGTGGCCAGTATCACCAGTACCCAGCAGACGCATGCAACGGCACTGGAGGCGCTGGCAACGCAGCAGACGACCCTGACATCCAGTGTCGGGGATCTCAGCGCTTCCGTTCAGAACACCGCCAAAACCGTGGCGGATGTGAATGGTACGGTGAGTTCGCTGTGGTCGATGAAGGTTGAGACGGTTAACGGGAAGAATGTTGGCGCGGGGATTACGCTGGGCAGCAATGGTGAAACGAGCGACATGATCCTCTACGCTGACCGCTTCTCGCTGTTTAACCGTAATAATGCGACGGCTGTTCCGGTGATGGTTGCCGAAGGCAATGAGCTGTATATCGATACGGCACGTATCAAAAATAGTTCCCTGACCTCAACCAAAATCGCGGACGGTTCCATCACGAACGCGAAGATCGGCAACGAGATCCGCTCGAATGACTTTGTTGACGGGTCACGCGGCTGGCGTATCGCCAAGGATGGCTCTTCGCAGTTCAACAACGTGATCGTTCGCGGTGCGGTTTATGCGACTGACGGCTGGTTCCAGGGGACGGTATATGCGAACCACATCGAGGGCGACATCGGGTCATTTGCGATCAACATCGCTCAGCACCGCACGCGCAAGGTGCCGAAGGCTACATGGCAGTGGTTTGAGCTGGCCCGGTTCCGGCGGCAGAATTTCGACCAGGTGATCAATATTCGCGGTGGACTCCTCCAGACGGATAGCATCACTATCGACGGCGGCGCGAAACTAAGAGCGGGGATGTCCTACGCGCCAGGGGCTGACGGCGGACTGAATCCTGGCTATCTGTCGTATGCAATGCTTCTTCGTGGCACAGGCGCTACGTCTGGTGGCGGCAGTATGGAGCTAGGCATTGAGCTTATGTATGAAACAGGTGGAGCAACACGCCTGTTAACGGCGCAAGAGTCAATGAACGTAGACAACATGTCATTTGTCGTCCCTGCCGGTACTGGCGACGCTGTTCTGCGATATGGCTGTTACCTGGACCGTAACGGACAGATGGTATTAACCATCCTCTCAAGATTCGACGCCTTCGCCGCGCGCAATAACAACGTAATTCGCGGTTCATCAACCTGATAACAATATATGGCCCCGCAAGGGGCCTTTTCTTTTTCCAGGGAAAACCATCCAGGAGGAACTTTATTATGGCGATGTATGAAGTCGGTACCGTCACGGGTGCCGCGTCGCAGGCACGGGTGACAGGTGCGACAACAAAATGGTCACAGGAGGCGCTGGGGATACTGCCCGGGTCGATTCTAGTGGTCTACCGCAGCGGTAGTGCTGACCTGTATGCGATCAAATCCGTGGACAGCGACACGCAACTGACGCTGACCCGGAATATCACCACCGCATTTTCCGGTGCCAGTTACGGCATTATTACCGCTGAAACCGCCAGCACCTCGTCGTTTGCTAACCAGCTGGCCAGCGCGTTTGCATTCTGGCGTAGTGTAGTGGAGGGCTGGTCGATGGCCCTGACCGGCAGCGGCAATATCACCCTGACTGACCCGATCACAGGAAAGCAGGTGACCGTGCCGGCGATAGCCGGGATGGCGAAGGCCTCGGATCTTAACGCGCTGGCAAAACTCACCGGAGGAAACAAACTCGACGGCTCGCAGGTTATAACCAGCGATAATGCCGGTTTTATACTCGGTAAGAACTCAGATCTGGCTCTGCTCAAAAAACAGGGGCAAGGCGGGACAATTGCCGTTGGCTCGGGAACACCGTTTAGGGTTCAGCGTTCAAGAGCGACCACTGTATCACCGGCAGACACCTTTGATGACATCCTCGTTATTGGCACCAATAACCAGACGACGTTGCCCGGAGATTTGGTTGTCGGTGGTGGTTTCGATAATACGGCAAAGGGCAAGCTGTATTCCCAGGCGTTAGAGCTATCGATGAGCACGCCATACATCGACTTTCATTTCAACGGCAGCATCGCCGACTTTACCGCCCGCATTATCCAGGACCGGCAAAACAGACTAAATATTCAGGGCAATGCCAGCTTGTTAGTTACCGATGGCAATTTAACCGCTGGCTCAACAATGCCCGGCAATATCGCAGTCGGCCAGCAGGTCACCGCCGCACCTGTGCGGTCTCAGATGTTGGGAAGAGGCGCTTACGGCGACCCGGACGGCGCATACGTGCAAATGTACATGGAGGAGAAGGTCGGCACTGAGCACCGGATCGTGCTGTACTCTGACGGTTTCGGAAGAACCGATGCCTGGCTATTTCGGCCTGGCGGCACAATCACCACCGGCAAAGGTGACGTCATGACTACCGGTTCTGACGTTCGTCTGAAAGACGGGTTTACAGAACCTCAGGAAGGGGCCTCCAGGCGCATTAATGCGCTGGGGGTATGCGAGTTCAATATGAAAGGCGAAACGCGCCGGAGACGTGGTTTTATCGCTCAGCAGGCTGAAAAAGCTGATGATCTGTATACTTTCCTCGGCATCGAGCAGGAGATCGATGGCGAAAAATTCAGGGTGATGAATGTTGATTACACGGCCATCATCGCCGATTTGGTAACAGTGGTGCAGGATTTGATTAGGCGAGTTGACGCACTAGAAAGTTGAGGAGCATAAAAAATCCCCCGGAGGCACTTGCCGGGGGCAACTGTAACGACATTAATTGCTGTGTACATCACAGAATAATTTGGAGTAAACGATAAGTAAGTTCAAGTAAATTTTTACTGGTCAGATGTTGTGTCGTTGTTTAATAATCTACCAAAATTAATAATGCAATAGTGATAAATCCTGTTGGGTTTTCATGTTTAAGGCTATAACCCTAAAGTATTGCCTTTCATTAGATTTAAAACGTACAGATAGATTCAAGAAAAATGGATGCAAAATGTTATTATTGATACGTTTATCAATAATTGAAGTGCAATCTTGTAATTTTCACATCCATGTTATAACTTTGTAATGCAGGGCGGTTTTATCTTGTAATTTAGTGGTTTAAAGTGATAGCGGCTCTTAGTGATTTATAATAGGCTTTCTATGTTAACAAAATTCCCAGATGAAAAATACATATCTGACAGAAATTCATCGTTTATTAAAAGAGTATATTTCTTACGTCAGATAGGTGTCGTTCTTTGCTTTCTTCCTATATATTCAGTCCTCCAGGAACAGTCACATCAAAAAATAACGATAGCCCTGTTAATTTTGAATGCACTCATCTGGCCATCGGTTGCTTATCTGGCAAGCATGATGTCGAAGGATATGCTGAGTACTGAAAAAAAGAATATGGTACTCGATTCATTCTGGGCTGGTATCTGGATAGCCGTAATGCAAGCTAGCCCAATTCCATCATTATTCATAATCTCCGTTCAAATAGCTGATCGCTATGCTGCTGGTGGATGGAAAATTTTAAAACCAGCATTAACGTGGATGATGATTAGTTTCGTGATAGTTTGGTTAGCAAATGATTTCAGATATACTATAGAATTCAGCACCCGAACGGTATTGCTTTCTTTACCGTTGGCAACCTGTTATCCCATAGTGTTGAGTGTTGTTTCAAGGCACTTATCTATAAAGTTGAGGAAAAGAAGGGAGTTACTGGAAAAACAGGCGCTGATGGATCCTGGCTTAGATCTGCCAAATCGCCGATTTTTTGAGCAAAAAATGGAAAGTGCTTTTCGTGCGACGCGTAAAAAGAGAATTCATTCTTATCTTATGCTCATTGATGTTGATAATTTTAAAAAAATTAATGATACATATGGTCATGAAGTAGGTGATGCGGTGTTATCTCGTATATCAACAATATTACGAGAGTGCGCTGGCGAGAAGGATGTGCCAGCAAGATTTGGTGGCGATGAGTTGGCTATTATTGTTAACAACAGTAATAGCAAGCTTGTTATAGCCATGGTTGATATAATTCAGGAAAAAATTAAAGATCTTTCATTGCCTTCTCATAAAGATATGTACTGTACTGTCAGTATCGGTATTTCTTGTGCAGAAAATAAAGAATCAATTATCGAGTGGATCAAAGAGGCTGATCAAATGCTATATGAAGTTAAACGTAATGGGAAGAATGGATATTGCATGCCGAATAATTGAAGATGAAATGATTTATTTTCTTATGATGTTATACCTATAAATGTTTAAGATGGTTTATTATCGGCATTATCATCGCAGATAAATTTCTTCGGAACCTCAGACACCTTCTCAACTAACGTTTGATATCTGGCACTAAATTATTAGTATTTAATAACACATTGATTTTATTGTGATTTATAATGAAATCATGTTTCTATTTTTACCTTTCACTTCATTTGATTTGAATTACCGATCAATTTGTGGTGTGTGATAGGTTTCGCCTATTGTTCGATCATGATCGATCATTTTAAACTATTTCTCTTTCATTTATAATTATGACACGATTAGGAATATTCTTAGTTCCGGTGTTTTTTTATGTTAAAGAACAGTGTGGAAATAGAATCCTGCAGGTTTGTTTTAGAACCATCTTACAAAAAAGATGGTTCTATTCATTCTTGGGAAATTCTCACGAAAAGTGTTAAAAAAAAGAACGCTAATGATTATCATGCTAATGAAGGTCTTTTTTGCTTCAGTTCGCTAAGCGATAAAGAAAAAATCGATGTGTTTAAGAGACAGATATTGACAATTGAAAAGCTTGATGCATCAAAATTGAAGTTCAAGCCAGTTTCGTTGAATGTTGACAGTCTTATTAGCGATTGTATTTTGAACGATAAATATATTGGTGATTACTTAAAAAACCAAAAAAACATTGCTTTTGAGATTAACGAGTATTTTCATGAATTCAATACTAAATGCTGTATGGTTGACTTAAAGTGTCTTTCAAAATTGTGTCCAGTATGGCTGGATGATTTTGGAAGGGGCTTAACAAGTTTAACAATTATTGATATGTTTAATTTTGAATGTATAAAAATTGATAAAGATTATTTCTGGGAAATACAGAGTGAGAGCGAATTCTTTAAAAGAATAAATAAAATAAAATCATACTGCAATTTCGTGATTGTTGAGGGAGTTGAGACAATAGAACAAAAAAATAAAGTACATTCTGTTGTTGATTGCGCTTGCCAGGGAAGGTTGTGGATGAGTGATTACTATTATGTTGAGATTTAAAATAAATGATAACAAAAGATGATAAATGTCCATTTTGTGGTGCAGTTTTAATTAATGAGGACCACTGCCACAGCTGCCATGCATTTAAGATTAAAGGCTATGTATCAAGAGACGCACGCAAGACAATTAATTTGATATCTATCTGCACATCTTTACTGGTAGCGCTCTTTGGGATCTTGGTTGTGTTTCTGGTATCTTTCGGTATCGGGACATATATTGCTATCATTGCGTTTTCTCTTATTTTATATTTTATTATGAAAAGGATTCTGCATATAAAAGAAGAACAAAAAGGGAAGATGGTTTGGAAAAGAGCAATCATTACATGGTAGGTAGTAATTAAATAATATAATGGCGCTGCTTGTTCCAATGCAAGCCTCGGATTCCGAGGCTTTTTTATTTTCTTTTCAAATCATGAGTTATAACACCGGAGATATTTAACCCGACTCACAGGGAGTAAGTATTATTGGCTAATAATTCACTATCCAGATGAGCTGAAAAACTCAAAGCCAGTTATCAAAACTGAAAATATACTAATGAATTTCAATAGGTTAGGGCTTAGGTTAAACACATTAATAACGTATCAAAAATACCTATTTTTCTATTTAAATCAACAAGTAATGATGTTATTGGTTAACTACTGCTGCGCCATATGCAGTGGTTCGAAGCCGCAGACCTGATCGTCAAAGGCATGGAAGGCGCTATCGCCGCCAAGACTGTGACCTATGACTTCGAACGTCTTATGGAAGGCGCTAAGCTGCTGAAATGTAGCGAGTTTGGCGACGCGATTATCGCGAACATGTAATCCCGTTTGTGGATTAAGTAAAAGCGGGAGCCGATGGGCTCCCGCTTTTTTTGGAATGTGCGGAGGCTTCCCCAAAACTTCCCCAAAATTCTTCCCCAAAACTGATTGAAGATCATACTGCTTTTTTACCAACAATGATCCACTCTTTGCCGCGGTCATCATTGTATATGTCAGTCATTTTCATTGTTTTGTGGCCCAATAGTTTCTGAGTGTCTATTCCTTGCTCACGATACAATCGCTCTGAAAGAGACCTCTGTTCATGGAAAGTCGGTGCTGTTCCTTCTTCCCAGGTAAGACCGCTTTTATCCCGTGCTTTCTTGAACGTTGAAGTAAGTGTTTTGGCTGACACTTGGTCACCACGACTAGCCTGTGAGGTGCTATGGCGAAAATGAACAAGATATTTACTCACCACAGCATCTCTACATTTTGAAATAACATCACTCAGAGTAATATTTAACGCCTCATTTCTGAGAGAAAGGGGAATGGCTAAACGAGTTCCTGTTTTCTCCTGCTCAATATGCAGCATATCATCCCATACATCCGAAAACTTCATATTGCAAATATCCCCGAGGCGTTGCCCTGTTACAATGGCAAGCAACATTCCACATTGCAAATAAGGTTGTTGTTGTTCGGCGGATGTATAAATAGCCTCCCATTCCTCCAGAGATAGCCTTTGTCTGCTTATCTTATTTCGTGGCTGTTTCGTTGCTTGGGCAGGGTTGTATCCTGGAGGAACGTGACCAGCATGTTGAGCCTCTTTAAAAACATCTATTAGTACCATGCGTACAACTTGAGCCATCCTATTATGACCCTCTGCCTTAACAGCATCTGTTATTTCGGAAATATCAAGTGCTGTTATATCTTTTAGATATTGCATACCACAATGCTCACGAAAAAGACGAATTGGTTTAGCTTTCTGTCGAAAAGAGTTTGGGCGCAGTTCGTTGTGTTTCAATCTTTCCTCCTGCACCAATTCATATTTGTCGAGCCATGAAGAAACTGTAATATCCGTGCGGTTTCCTTTCATGCGAGCCAGACGCTCGTTAATACCAAGGATCTGCCTGGTGCGCTGCTCTGCAATAATCGTATTTGCTTCACTTGCCACCTGCTTTGCTTCAGCTTCGTCCGTGCCGAGGCTATGAAAACGACCAGAGATAGGGTGTTTGTATTGCCAGTAAACCTTTCCGGTACGTTTATCAAGTTTGCAATATAGGTTTGGAATAGTGATTTTATGGGTACGCGGTCTAGCTGCCATCGCTAATTATCCGTCTCAGTTTTGGGTTAACATTTATTGGAAGTTGAGGTTCAGCAACTACACCTATAAAACGAGCCTCTTTGTCAACCATCCAGCGCCGCCCGACTCTCATCGGTGGTGGTGCTATCATCTGGCCTTTAGCATATTTTTTTAATACTCGCTCGCTAGGGGCTTCACTACCGAATTCATCTTTTGCCCATTCGAGTAAAGAGACCATACGTGACATTTCTTCTCCATATACCGGCTGCAACCGGCTTAACTTCTACGATACGTACAAGATGAGCATCCTCCACGAATGCCGTCATTACATTTTTTACATAGCTCGTGGTCTGCCTCTCCTGTAATTGCTACGTAAGTTTGAACTGGAACCAACACTGGCATAGGAACGGCCAGGACATGGTGGCGAAGTGTTGACACTTCATCGGCTAATTCCATAAACCGAGAATGAAGGTCTTTTGCCACCGCCTTATACCAAGCTAAATCATCGCGCATGCGCCGCCAGCGACGACGCTTTAATTTGCTGGTCATAGATCCGCACCACATTTCCCGCAGCGCTCTTGGCCGCTCATGTCGTAGTAGGTAGCACCATCGTGCTTGCAGTCTGTCCATTCAGACAGATCAGACTCTAATTCCTCGATACGCTGCAGCGCCTTCTCCAGAGCCTCAATGAGTTGATCAGTGTATTGCTCAACTTGAACAGCCAATTGGCGCAATTCATCGTTAGGTGCTTCGATGATTAGTCTTGAGAGACGATGCTGATTTGCGTGCTTGGTGACGCCTGTCAGTTCGGTGATATCAATCATGCTGCACTCTCCTTAATCCCACTGCAGAACAGATGCGAAATACGCACCGCGACAAGGCGTATCACGAGGATGATGCCAGCCTGAATAACCTTCCTGCCCACCAATTGGACTGACTTTGTACCAGCACTGGTAATAGCGAGCGCTGGAAGCAAAATCTTCCGCGCCTTCAGCATCAATCACATCTTGGGATACAGACGCCTGGATAATATCTGCTTCGCTATAGTCGCCCCGCATAACCAGAAAACGAGCCTCATCAGAACAGAGGTAATCAACTTCCCCATCAAATTTCCCCTTGCTGGTTGGTTTGGTTACGTTGCTCATGCTGTCCACCATTCAATAAACATGCAGATACCAACGGTTACTACGGCAATCAGCACCCAGCAGATCACATCGAACAGGGCGGCGAACCAACGCAGGGTGTATTTGCTGTAATTCTCAGGATCAATATTCATACCGCCTCCCCAAGCACCCAACGGAGTGCGCTTGCGTACTCACCCTCGGCTGATTCCAGGGCTTTGGTGATTTCTTTGCGGGTTTTCAGGCGCGGCTTTGCATCGCCGAGTATCTGACGCTGACGCCGGGCTTTTTCATGACCGGTAGTCCCAGCTGTCGCCAGCTCGATTTCCGCCACTTTTGCCCGCTGCTCTTCCGGGGGAAGTGTGCCAAGCTGACGCGCCTGAGTTACGGTAACAGTGCCAGACTCCACCGCTTCCCGGACGGCTTGTGTGGCATCCAGCAGGGATAGCGTTGCACGCACGGTCTGAACGCTGCAGCCAAACAACACCGCAATGTCGTCCTCATCGAGCCCGCGGTCGAGCGCATCTGACATTTTTTTAGCCCGGCCCAACGGTGTATCAGGTCGGCGAATTTCGTTTTCGCTAACCATGTATTTAGCCATTTGATTTGCTGATCCGCGCTTAACGACCCCAGGAACAAGCCGTGGTTCTTTACCCTCTTTCAAAAGGAGCTTATTTGCCTCCAGCGTATGTTTAACGCGCTGACGGCCTGCAACTACGCAGGTGAGCCCTGTTTCGGGGTCTTTCCAGACGATGATAGGCTCCAGTACACCCAGCTCCTTGATGTTCAGTACCATCCCTTCGTCGATCGGCAGGTTGATTCGTTCATCGTAGAGAAGATGGGTTTTGTCGGTAACAAGATGCAGCTTTTCCGGTTCGAACATCAGAACGTTGGTTTTGCCGTTGGCGCCGTATACAAGCTTTGAGTCTTTAGCCATCAGAGAGCCTCCACGTTACGGAAGCTGGTGGGGCAAATTGCTTTCAAATCGCGCATTGCTTCGAGGGCATGAATATTTGTGCGCTTCTTGGTGTGTCGCTCGGTCAGACGATCACACTCTTTCGCCCAGGATTTGACCTCTGCGAGAAGGGCCTCACGTTCGGCGTGTGTCTGGCGCATAGCTACATTCGAAACATCGAGCACGGTTGCCAGTTCCCTGATGATTTCTGCCTGTGCTGGTGGCATAGTTTTGGCTATTTCGTACGCCTGTTTAATCAGTTGATTTGCTGTCTTAGCCATCTTTTGTTCTCCATCTGACGCGCTGCAACGCCTAAATTTAGGGTGTAGCAACCCAACCCATGAGAGTGGGTGAATAGCTGGTTAAAATTTCTTGCTGATGGGGGGCCGCCACTGCAATGGCGGCACGTTAGTTCTCCACGCAACACAGAAGAGCACCTGCGGCCGCAAATCCGCCCGAGCGGATTGTGTTAGGGCGCGTCACTCGGTGGTGCTCTGATGTCTTTTGTAAAAGGGCGAACCAGAAACAATGGGGAAACTGGCGCCGCCAAGATGACATAGTCCATCAGACTTACTTGATGTTAGGTTATGCCTAATGTCATGTCAATAGGCTTAGCCTAATGTCGGTAGACGGTCAAAAAAAATCCCGCATAAGCGGGATTTGTGTGAAATAAAGCTAGTGTTTTTATGATTATGGACGACGCTTTCTGAAATTCTCATCATTCTGTACATATTGTAAAGAATCAAGGATTAAACCTGAAATCCTTAATACATCCTCGGGATGCTCAATGAAAATACGATTGTTATCATGTTCAAGTCCGGCTCTTTTAATTTCATTACCTGTTATTTCATTGATATCAATTGGTAACTGTATGTTTGAGCGATTCTTCTTGTCATAATAGCGAACCAGCCAGCGGTTTGTTTTTCCTTGGAAAAGAATAGAGTAATAGGACTCTGTATCTTTGGCTTGAAGTTCGTATGCAGGGCCTATAATAGAACAGATTTTTTCAAATAAAATTCTTTCATTATAGGTTGTTACTATGTTGGGATTCTCTGCATCGACAATATCTGCGCGCTCATCAATTACATTATTTTCAGTTACATCAGCAGGGGATTCTAATTCAGGAATAGATGTTCTTGATGAAAGACCAGAAACAACCATTTCACTTACTGACCTCTCTACGGCCTGCCTCACCAATGGAGTTATTGTTTCTATAAATCTTTGATTTAATTGACGACCAATGTTTGCTCGTCCTGCAACATATCTAACAAATTCATGATCTACTTCCCGAAGGCTTGTACTCACAACTTTAACAAATGCAGAAATATATACACTCTCTTCTGCAAGTGTTCTTAGGGCCTCTGGTTTGAATTTGTCATGGCGGAATCTAAATAATTGCTCAGCATCAGAATCTTTAATGTCATCCATCATGATTCGTAAAAATGGCGTTGAATCCATTATATTTTTTTCATTAAGATCCGTAAAAAAACGCCATTCAATGCCATTAGTAATTGCTGATATTGTCACCTCAGGAGTAGAATTAAAATACCTAGATAATTGAGGGCAATGGTTGTCCATTTTTTCTTTACAACCTTTGGCCTCAATAAACATAACGGGAACACCTTGGCAGAATAAAGCATAATCTACACGCTCACCCACTTTCACACCAGGGAAGTCCGCACCATATTCAGCTTTGACTTTTTGCGGATCATATGCGTTAAAGCCTAGGATGTCCAAAAAGGGAAGTATCAAAGCCTGCTTGGTTGTCTCTTCCGTTGTGCAGTGTTCTCTAACATTTTTAACATGTTCAATGTGATTTTTAAGACGTACTTTGAAGTTTTCCATGCATCCTCCATGCAAAGTGAAAACCTGCTGTTAAATCAAAGCAAGTCACAATCCCGGATAGGCTTCATACAAGCCAATCCCCCACAGGGATTGAGTTATGCAAGTGAATCAATCTCAGAGCTTTTAACATGTATGGAGCTTAGAGATATTGTCCGTTAGACCATATAAGCTTAAGCTCTGGCTTTCGTTTGTTTTTTTCCATCTTCCTCCTGCTCTGCCCATCTCCTTATCTTCATCTCTAATGAGTCTAAATATGCTTTAGCATCGCTATCTACCCAGCCAGGTATACGCTGTCCTTGCTCTAAGAGGACAAAATCGATGATAGCCTTTTTTTCTCTCGAAGCCTTATTATAGAGCTCGTCAATAGAACCATTTTTAAGTATAGGATCTGTTGCGGGCTCACATGTATCAGTTAGCGGGTATCCTTTTAGTCCCCAGTGCTCGGGGCCCACAACATCAGAAAAGTAGTTCCAAAGCTCTGGTAGCTTCTCTTTCGATATGGAGCCTTTATTGATCCAGTCATGGATTGATGGGGGTTTTATTTTGAAATGACGTGCGATTTCCGCCTTACTCTTGGCAGAACCTATTGAAAGCTTCTTGTCTATGGCCTGCTCGATCGCTCGGCCCAATTCTTTACCACTAAGCATTGCCTAATAATCCTCATAACCTATAGCTTAGGCAATTCCTATTGATTGTTCATTAGGCTTAGCCTAATATCGGCTTGTGTGGAAATCATAGGAATCCGTTTATGAGAAGTAGTCTTGAAGCAATCAGTGAAGCCTGCCGCATTGTTGGGGGACAAGCCGCTTTGTCAAGGAATCTAGGCATCTCATCACCAACAGTGAATCAATGGACAACGGGCATTAGGCAAATACCTGCGGAACGATGTCCTGCGATTGAGAAAGCTACTGGTGGTGCTGTCACCTGCGAAGAGCTTCGCCCTGACATTGACTGGGCCTATTTAAGAGGTGCAGCAATGCGAAAGCTTAATGTCACTGCATCAAATTTGTAACTACCACCTGAGTTTGAAAGGAGTAGGTATGAACCTCAAAGAAGTCGTGAAATCTATGTGTAAAGCATATCCGGGAGGCCGCGAAGCAATGGCTGGCGCCTTGGGTATGACCGTTGCGCAGTTCAACAACAACCTCTACGAGAAAAACGGCTGTCGATTTTTTGAAGTATCGGAGCTGGAAGCGATGGAAGACATATCCAACACGTCGCTACTGGCAGACTACTTCGCCCGCCGTCGTGGTGCTCTGCTGGTGGATGTGCCGCACCTGGAAGAACTCGATCGCGTGGACCTGTTTAGCCGTGCAATGCGTACCTCGGCAGCCAGAGGTCAGGTTGACCAGATTATCGAACAGGCACTTGAAGATGGGGTAATCGAAAGGCATGAGGCAGAAGAAATCATGGTGCATCACCGCCGCCATCTGGCAGCTCGGGAAGAAGAGATTGCCGCAATCATCACGCTTTTTTCACGCAAAAAGAAGTGACGCCAGCGAGTTGCAGCTCCTGGCGTCGTAGCGTGTCGTTATCAGTGGAGATTACTAACGCATGAACAGTTTATCAACACAGTACCGCAGGTCGCAACTTGTGGCGCGTCCGGTTCCTGGTGGAGCAGGGCCGGTGCAGTTCGTGTATGGGGTAAGAGTACCAGGCGGGTTCGAGCCTGTCTGCTACCAGTTTGCTCAGTGGATGGTAGGGGACTTTAACGGCCAGGCGGAGAAAGTATGCGAGAGCTCAACCGATGGTTCAGAGATCACTACGGCGTCCCGGTCAGGGTCATACGCTGGGAGCCCCAGACACAGCGCGTTATATACCTGCGTGAAGGGTACGAGCATGAATGCTTTAGCCCCCTCGAGCAGTTCAGACGAAAATTCAGGGAAATAGAGGGGTCTTATGAGCCTGTTAATGCCATCAAGGCCGATAGTCATCAATCCTGACCTTGCGTACAGCATAGGCCTGAATGAAGCCATTGCGCTGCAGCAGCTTAACTACTGGCTGCAGGAGACTAACTCAGGGCTGGAGCGTGACGGCGTACGCTGGATCTACAACACGACAGAGCAATGGCTTGAGCAATTCCCGTTCTGGTCTGAATCCACTCTGAAGCGCACCTTCACCCGGCTGAAGAGCCTGGGCGTGCTTAAAGTTGAGCAGCTGAACAAGTCCCAGCGCGACATGACGAACTACTACACGATCAACTACGACAGCTCGCTTTTAGATGAGGTCAAAGTGACCAAATCGAAGAAGTCAAAATGCGCCGCTCCATCAGGTCAAAATGACACGATGGAAGAGGTCAATGTGAAACGCTCCACCGGGTCAAAACGAACCGCTGTCATCAGGTCAAATTGGCACGATGATCTTACAGAGAATACCACAGAGAGTACTACAGAGATTACAGGTAAAGACTATTGTCCGGTTGCGCTGCAACCAGACCAGACCGATCCGGCAGATCTCGTTCTGGATCATTTCAATCGGGTAACCAACTCGACATATGGCAAGGGGGGACGAACCAAAACGACGCTGGGTTATATCCGGGGACGGCTGGCCGAATATTACAGCCCTGAAGACCTGATGCTGGTGATTGACTACCTGAACGAGAAATGGGCTCAGGATCCGAAGATGAGCGACTACCTGCGGCCCAAAACGCTGTTTGCTCCCGAGAACTGCGTCGAGTATTTCGACAAGGCCAAAAAATGGGAAGCAGCCGGGCGCCCAGCCTGGACTGGCGGAAAGTGGGTTAAACAAGACACGGCGTTCAAGTCCAGTTATTCCGACGTGGATTATTCAGTGCCCGCGGGGTTCCGTTCATGAGCAAGCCATTTCTGAAATGGGCTGGTGGAAAGTATACCCAGCTGGCTGACCTGTTCGTCCACATCCCGGCAGGGAAACGTCTGATAGAGCCATTCGTTGGCGGTGGGTCGGTATTTCTGAACAGCGAAAAGCACGCAGATTACCTGCTGGCGGACGTTAACCGGGATCTGATTAATCTGTATCAGATGTTAGCGGTGGTGCCGGATGAAGTGGAATTGAAGGCCCGCTGGATGTTCGAGCACATGCGGTCACCAGATGGCTATGAGCTGATCCGTTCCGAGTTCAACGCTCAGACGCTGGATGCTACTGAACGCGCAGCTGCAGTCCTGTATCTCAACCGGCATTGCTTCAATGGCCTGATGCGCTACAACCAGGCGAACAAGTTCAATGTGGGCTGGGGAGGCTACAAGGCCCCGTATTACCCGATGGATGAGATGAAAGCCTTCGCGGCTATGGCGCATAACTGCGTCTTCATGACCGCTGATTACCGCCGGACAATCAGCCTGGCTGGAAAAGGGGATGTGGTTTACTGCGATCCGCCTTACGAACCGATGCCGGGAACAACCGGATTCACCGCCTACGCCGCTGGTGGTTTTAACTGGGAGAACCAGGTAGACCTGGCGAAGCAATGTGTATCTGCCTTTCACCGTGGGGCTCGGGTAGTAATTTCTAACTCATCCGCACCGAAGGTTCTCGACCTGTACCGGGAGCATGGTTTTAACCTGCAATTCATCAAAGCGCGCCGTTCGATCTCCTGCAAAAGCAGTACGCGGGAAGTCGCAAAAGACGTTGTAGCGATCCTTTAAGGGGGCTAAATGAAACTGACTTTACCATTTCCACCGAGCGTAAATAGTTACTGGCGCGCCCCGAGCAAGGGACCGCTGAAAGGCAGGCATCTGGTTAGCGAGACAGGGCGCAAGTTCCAGCAGGCAGCGAGAGCGGCGATTATTGAGCAACTGCGGGCCGTTCCCCGGCCATCCTCTGATCTGGCCGAGGTTCACATCGTGTTGTATCCGCCGGATCAGCGACGTCGGGATATCGATAACTACAACAAAGCGCTGTTCGATGCCCTGACTCTAACAGGCGTCTGGGAAGACGACAGTCAGGTTAAGCGCATGCTGGTGGAGTGGGGGAACATCGTGAAGAAAGGGAAAGTAGAAATCACCATCCGACGTTTTCGTGCAGCTGCCTGACGTGGAGATGATATGAGAGCACTGCTAACCCCTGAGATTGCCCCACGCATGGGCGTTGTTCTTCTTCGCCCAGGTACTGATCTCATGCCGATGTTCAGGAGAGGGCGGGTACTGATTGAGCCTGCACCGGAAAAATACAGCGACTATGCAACCGGCGTCATCCCTCCAGCCACGCAGCCACTGGCAGAAGACCCGGTTTTGAAGCCAGTCTTCGAAAACAAAGACGTCATTCTGCGCGCGGGTGGTATTAGCTCGCTGGAGGCCGAGCTGGAGCGTCGTTTTGAATGCCAGTATCCGCACGGCTCGTGGCACAGCGAAAATTTTACGCTGTTCCGGCATGAGCCTGGCAGCATCCGCCTTTGCTGGGCCTGCGATAACCTGGTGCGTGATCAGTACACAGAGACGCTGGCAGGCATTGCGCGTGAGAACCTGGTAGCCTGGCTGATAACGGTCATCCGCTCACAGTTGGGGTTCAACGAAGACCATCAACTGACGATCCCCGAGTTGTGCTGGTGGCTGGTGATAAACAATCTGGCACACGTCATCCCTGAATCGCTGGCCCGGAAAGCCCTGCGATTGCCGGAAATACAGCATAAGCCGGTGATGAAGGAGAGCGATATTGTGCCGGAGCCAGCGGCGAGCGAAGTGGTGCAGAAAAAGATTCTTGGTCTTCGCGTAGATCCTGAAACGCCGGAATCATTCATGCTGCGACCAAAGCGCCGCCGCTGGGTAAACGAGAGCTGGACGCGCTGGGTTAAGTCTCAGCAGTGTGTCTGCTGTAACAAACAAGCAGATGATCCCCATCACCTGATAGGCCACGGACAAGGTGGAATGGGAACAAAAGCGCATGACCTGTTTGTGTTGCCGCTTTGCAGAGCGCATCACGACGAGTTGCACGCTGACACCGTGGCATTTGAGGAGAAGCACGGCTCACAGCTGGAGCTGCTGTTTCGATTTCTGGATCGTTCGCTGGCAATTGGCGTGCTGGCATAGTGGAGAACGCATAATGATTAACCCGTCCGAGGTTGGAAAAGCTGGTGAAATGGTCAGGCTGAAAACGTTGGAGGCCATCTGGATTCAAGGGAAGCTGCGCATGTGGGGCCGCTGGTCTTACATCGGCGGCGGTAGTGGTGGAAATATGTTCAATCAGCTGTTGGCGTCAGGGAAGATAACGAAGACCGCTATAAACGATGCTTTGCGCCGTATGAAAAAATCAGGCATTACCAAGCCGGAGCTGGAAGCGTTCTTTAAGGAAATCCTCAGTGGTAAAAATAAAAGCGGTCTGGCTTTCTGCACAGACGACGAGGGACTGCTGATTGATAAGGTATTGGGGGCAGTCCTCATTACGGGTGGTCACAAAGAGCTTTACCACCTGCTGGTGGATCATTACCGGTTACGTAAGAGCAAACGGCGCATAGCGGAAGAGCTCTATGAAAAGCATCCAGACTGGTGCTTTATGACCTGCAGGCGAAGAGTTGATACATGGCTTAGTTTGGCAGAATCGATGCTGTACGCACCAATGTGTGACGCATTCGGCACAAATGGCGACAGATTTTACTTGCAAAGTGAGCCAGAAACTGCTTGAATTGTGATAGGCTCGGGACGTTAAAGCGAACTGAGCAGCATGAAATAAATTAAAGGCCCAAGGCTAACCCCCTTGGGCCTTGTCATTTCTGCACTCCGGTCAGGGCTCTTGGGTAGAGACGTGCTGCACGATACGTTAAAGCCCTCTGCGCAGAGCCCTGAACCAGATTGCTGGTTTAGCTCAGAAGGTAGAGCGCCTGCCTTGTAAGCAGGATGTCGGCGGTTCGATTCCGTCAACCAGCACCAGAACGGCAGCGGGGCCAGCGTCTGAAGCGAATCCCGATCACAATGCGTAACTTACATGTCCCAGCTGCGCGCAAAGTGACTTTAAAGCAGGGCCACAATTTGGATCTGCGCAAACTAATGTTGAGCGCTCCGTACCAGTAAGCGGAACAAAGCACGATTGTGGTGAAAGAACATATCGGTTAATCCCGGCCCATAAAGCAGCGATAAAAATTTGTCGATTGGCTTTAAGTGAGAGTTGGGCGCTCACCACCACACAACCATAGGCTCGCATTTGCGGGCCTTTTTTATATCTGCGCCCCGCCCGGCGCATAAACCTGCAGAGCTTTTCGGGGTGAGCCTTTGGAATGGTCGTGTGACTGTTCTGCAGGGCGACCACTCCGGGCGAAGGCTCACCTCAAAAGGATAGTCACATGAAAAAAGTCATCATGGCCGCTATTGCGGTCGCTTCGCTGTGCCTGAGTAACGCCGCTTCGGCTGCGGATGTCGTTATCACTACGGGTCAACAGGGCCTGACCTATAACGCGGTGTACGGCGTTAATCTCGCCAGCGCACTCAGCGAGTATGGTTACAGCTCGACGGTGATCCCCAGTAAAGGCTCTCTGGACAATCTCGACAAGGTCGCCAGCGGTACCGCCCAGATCGGTTTCACTCAGGCTGATGCTTTCCAGTTCTGGCGCAGCCGCCACAGCAACGAAGCGCAGAAGGTGGACATCATCGGCGAGCTGGCTGATGAATGCGTTTTTGTCGCGGTGAAGAAGGGCGGCAAGGTCAGCGATGAAGGTGATTTAAAGGCAGGTGTGAAAATCGCGGTCGGTGAGCCCTCCAGCGGATCGTATGCATCCTGGCAATATCTGCAGGGGCTGGAAAAGGATTACGCCAAAGTAGAGACCTATGCCAAAGGCGGTGTGCGCTCGCTGGCGAAAGTCACCACTGGCGAGTATGACGCCTTCCTTTGGGTATCTGCGCCGGACCGGTCGAATAAGTTTCTGGAGGCGGTTAATCAGGAAGGCAGCGGCCTGACGATGATCGATATGAACGGCTGGCACGTTGACGATAAATTGCCGAACGGGAAGCCGGTGTACGAGATGAAAAAGGCGGTTACCGAATCCGGCTGGCTGAGTGATTCGAAGGTGAAGGTTCCCTGCACTAAGACGCTGGTGGTCGCCAATACCGATGCCGGTGATGACATGTTGGAAACGGCCTCGACTGTCCTGCTGAAAAACCTGAGCCGGGTACTCGGCACCAACGGTAAGTAATCATGCTGCGCAGGCTGTGTTTCTTGGCGCTGTTTGTCGTTCTACTGTTCGTAGCCTGGCGGGTGGCTGGCATGCTGATGGATCTGGTTCTGCTGGTGGTTATCGTCGGGGCGCTGGCGGTGTGCTGGCCAATCAGAATAAAAAGAGGCTGACGGGCTCAGCCTCTTTAAGATAAAGATCAGCGCATGATCAATACCGCTTCTTAAAAGTATTTTTAAGCTTTTTCCTGTCCTTGGTGTAAGAAACGAAAGAAAGTACAGCGACTATAAAAAGAACTACCGCCAGTGCTAAAATGAGTAAATTTGCCATGCAGGTGTAACCCCTTGAAATGTATGTGGACATTTTTGTTTTTTTGTGGGGAGGATTCTATGGTGAGGGTAAGAAAAATCCTAATCAATAGTTTTGGTAAATTTATAATTTTAGATGATTTTTTATTGTTGTTATTGAAATTATATTTCATGCACTGATTATGCATAATCCGACTGATTATTGAATCTTAAGGAAGAAGTTAGCGCACTGGTATCGCAGCATGTTGACTAAGTGAATGTTGCATAGCTAATGTATGCGCGTGGTGAATCCCCCTATGCGGAGGGGCGACCAGTCAGTTACAGAACCTGTAAATGCAGCGCGGGCCATGCCGACTGGGGCATGCTCACCGGGAGGCACCCGGCACCACGCAATGCCACTAAGCTATTTGGTAGTGGGTTGTCGTTTCGGCTTCTCCAGCTATGTTTAAAAGGTAGTAACGGAAAAATGAGCGCTCTCCTGGTAAATCGGTAGCTCGGACTATTAGGTGCGTCTCGATCCGGTACAGAATCAGTATTGCCTACATTTCTGCCCGTTCCTCTGAGCGGGCTTTTTTTCGCCATGAATAAGGCGCCTCGGAAAGCTGAGGTACAAATCATTTGAGGCTGCGCTTATGCGCGGCCTTTTCTTTTTCCCCTCAATTCTGAGAGGACTCACAGCAATAAGAGGGGGCTAAATGTCCGATCCTGTTTCTGGCACAACGGTAGCTGCTGGCGGGCTGATGGGGGCCAGTATGTTCGGCCTTGCAACTGGCATTGATTATGGCGTGGTATTTGGTGCGTTCGCTGGGGCAGTGTTCTATGTCGCTACGGCGGTAAATATCAGCCGCCTAAAGCTGGTGGGTTACTTCATAACTTCATTCATCTTCGGTGTGATTGGTGCTCCTCTGCTGGGATCTTACTTCTCAAAGTGGACGGGCTACAGTGACAGGCCGCTTGATGCACTCGGTGCTGTAATCGTTGCAGCCATCGCCATTAAATTGCTGACGTTCGTTAACAGTCAGGATCTGGGTAGCCTGTTTGGGATTCTCTCTCGCTTACGTGGAGGAGGGACAAGCAATGGTAACAAGTGATCCGAGCGCAATCGTCAATGCGGTGATATGCGCTGTAATTGTTGGTGCGTTGATGTTCTACCGGCGCGACGGGTCAAGACACCGCCCCATGATATCGCTGATGGCCTACTTCACTGTGCTGGTTTATGCCAGCATCCCTTTCCGTTTCCTGTTTGGCTTGTACGAGTCATCCCACTGGCTGGTGGTACTGGCAAACATTCTTATCTGCGGCGCGGTTCTCTGGTTCAGGGGGAATATAGCGCGTCTGGTTGATGCACTGAGGCACTAATGAATCAAACACAATTCCAGAAGGCGGCTGGTATTAGCGCCGGGTTAGCTGCGCGCTGGTTTCCGCATATTACAGCTGCGATGAAAGAGTTCGGCATCACTGCTCCACTCGATCAGGCAATGTTCATTGCTCAATGCGGCCATGAAAGCCTCGGGTTTAACAGGGTGGTGGAGAATTTCAACTACAGCATCGCCGGGCTTGCTGATTTTGTTCGTTACGGCAGGTTAACGCAGGATCAGGCCAATTCCCTCGGGCGTAGCCAGTCGGAAACAGTGTTACCTCTGGAGCGCCAGCGGGCTATCGCCAACATTGTCTATAGCAAGCGGTTGGGTAACAACAGGGCAACTGATGGATGGGCTTATCGTGGGCGCGGACTTATTCAAATAACCGGATTGTCTAATTACCGGGACTGCGGTAACGGGCTGAAGGTTGATCTAGTGGCACAGCCAGAATTACTGGAGCAGTCCTCGTACGCGGCCCGTAGTGCAGCGTGGTTCTATGTCTCAAAAGGTTGCTTGAAATATCCGGGTGAGCTTGTCCGGGTTACTCAGATTATCAACGGCGGACAAAACGGGATTAATAACCGGCGCGCTCGCTTCCTGAAAGCAAAATCGGTACTGGTGGTGTGATCATGGGAATCGAAGCTATCGCGGGGCTGGTGGTTGTCATCCTGGGTGCTATCGCTGGCGCGTTCGGCATCGGCCATGCTCGCGGGACCAGTAAGGCGGAAGCCAAAGCCGATCAGCAGCGAACCGAAGAGAACGCCGCCGCTACCATCGCTGCGGCAGAACGTAAGGCGGAAGTTGTGAAAGGGGCCAGTGATGTACAGGAAGACGTTAAGCGTATGGGCGATGACGATGTTGATCGCGAGCTGCGCGAAGGATTTACCCGCCCCGGTAGTCGTTGATACGGCCTGCAGCTGGGTGAGGGTCATCTACCTGACCGACCACGATATTGACGTGATGGACCGTCAGACCAAGCGAGACATTCTGGCGCACAACAAAGCAGTAGTAGTCAACTGCCAGAAATTAAAGTGACAATTCTCATACTTTTTTAAGACTAATCTTAATTAAGGGGTTGCCAGTGGATAAAGTGTTGCTGCTGCAATTGGCAGTATCGCTCTGGGGCAATACCTATGGGTAATTATTATTATGTTAATAAAAATGCGCAGTCAAATGGTGATCATGAGGTACACGTAAGTTCCTGTGCCAGATTACCCGCAGTTGAAAACAGGCTTTTCCTTGGGATATTTGAATCGTGTTCACCCGCTGTGCGCGAAGCCAAGAAAACCTACACGCAATCAAATGGCTGTTATTATTGCTGTTATGCGTGTCATACGTCATGACAATTAGTATGAATCTAACCAAGGTCGCCAATGGCGGCCTTTTTTATTGCCAGAAGCAGGAGAAGAATCATGTTAACAGTAAAAGTAATGTCATCAGATGGTGGCGAAGAAATCCATAGCGGCCTGAGCGTTGGTTTCAACCCCAATCAGCAGAGTATCTCAGTGTCTGGAATGGACCAGAACGTGTTCCTGAAGCAGGGGGAGGTGGCCTATGTGATGAACGCAAACGGCAAGACCATTTCCCGTTACGAACACAGGACCCAGCAGTAGGCATTACAGAAGCTCCTGAGCTAAGGGGCTTCGATAATGCTAAACCGAAAAATCGGGTTAAAACCTGATAAAAACCCCGTGGAGGAAATCCCAAAGCTACGGGGTGCTGCAGGGGCAGCCAATGTCGGAGTTTAGTCAGATTGTGAGGCATTTTACTACTTGTTTTGAGTAAAAATAGAAGGTCTGACACTACAGGGAGTGGCTCATCCCTGAGCTCACGGATAGAACAGTGGACTTTGTCATGGCAGAGCAAAGTCATAAGATAGTTTAGATAACACTCCGGATATGACAAGCGTAGCGGGTGTAAATCAGTTAACGGAGCTCAGCGGCTAAGGCATCAAGCATTCACTGAGTATCGTTGATAATGCTATAGTTCACCAGAAAGAGCAGATTGCATGGTGTCAGGAGACACAGCTCATATTTAGAACGTCAGGGTTAAGTTAGTGGTGAATGTAACTATTAATAGTGGGTTAGTCAGTTATTTGTTTTTGTTATTGACTATGTGGCCAGTTTTTATAACGCTCTGTCTAGGGATGTCTATAGCATTTTACGGAGTGTTAATGAAGAAAACTGCACTTGGCTGGCTACTTGCCGCTTTATTTTTTGGAATTATTGGATGGCTGTGTGGGTATTAACTCACTGACGCTGAGGTTTCTTTTCGAAGTCTTCAAGGATGTATTGCTGCCGTTATCCATCGAATGCATGTATGCTGGTAAGGATTTTTAAAGGAAAAGGAATGGATGATGAACACCCATAAGCTTCTGGATGCATACATGTTAGTTGGTGCCGGTCTTTCACGCGTCAAATATGAGATTTTCTCAGGAGATGAAGGGTCATATGCGTTTATTACTATTTATGCATATGAACCTCATTTCCATATTAAGGGCTATGATTCTTTAAAGTTAGACGACGCTATTGATGTCAGATCTCAGATCGAAGGACATTTTGTAGATAACTACCAGTAGCCAAAATCAATTATCTGAATCTACAGCCTCGCTTATGCGGGGCTTTTTATTGGAGTGAATATGGCAACTAATTCACCCTGGCATCATCTCTATAACACTAAACGGTGGTATCGACTGCGTTTTCACCAGCTTCAGAAACAGCCACTCTGCGAGTTTCACCTCAGGCGAAATCAGGTGATATCTGCCACCGTTGTTGATCACATCAAACCTCACAAGGGCGATGAAACCCTCTTCCACAACCCGGACAATCTTCAGTCGCTATGCAAGCGCTGCCACGACTCGGTTAAGCAACGCATGGAGAAGGGCGGAACGGTTACCGAGTTCGACAATGAAGGCAGGGTTATCTGGTAACAGGAGCATGCAATGCAAGACCTGAAGATTGAATACCGCGACGGCAAGCTGACAGAGCTGAGCATCGACGGTGTTAGCTTCCACACTCTCACTGGAATCTCCTTCAGTCACACGGTGGGCGAGACGCTGCCAACTGTCAGCCTGACCTTTCCGATCGGTATCGGCGAACGACTGGTGCCCGCCAGCCTGTCCCGTGAAAATCTGCACATCATTGAGAAATGATATGAGTTCTCATTTGATTGTCCTGAGGGAAGGGGGGAGGGGTAAAACTCTGGCGGCAATCGTAAAAAGACCGCGCCCCCAGTTTTCTTTTCAAAAACGTCCAGAAAAAAAGGAAAAAAGCGATGGCACAGCGAGGCAGAAAATCTCTTGCCGCGACGACGGCTGTGTCGCTTCCGGCTCTGGCTGAAAGCAGGCTGCAGCCCTCGTTACACCTTAGCGATCCAGAGATAAACGTTTGGATCAGACTGGTTAACGATAACCCGGCCAGCTCATTTACTGAAACACATCGCGACATGATGGAAATGTACTGTCGGCATGTGGTGCAGGCGAGACTGTTAACCACTCAGATCGAGGAGTTTGAGCTGGAGTGGCTGGCTCGGGATGATGGGCTGAAGCGCTACGATAAATTGCTCACGATGCGCGAACGTGAAGTACGGTCTGCGTCTTCACTGGCAACGCGACTGCGTATCACCCGGCAGGCGACTGCTGATCCTAAAACAGTAGGACGCGCCAACAAAAATCTGCCGCGGGAGAAAAAACCCTGGGAAATTGAATAAGGCTCTTCGATGGCTAAAAAAACTCTGACAAGAGCCGAGAGGAATATCCTCTGGTGCGAAAGAAATATTTATATTCCCGAAGGTAAGTTTGTCGGCCAGCCGCTGAAAATGGCTGAGTTCATGAAGGATGACTTCAGAGCCATTTTCGACAACAAGCATGGTACACGTCGCGCAATCATCAGTCGCGGGCGAAAAAACGCCAAAACGGTGGAAACCGCCATGCTGATGCTGCTCTACCTGGTAGGGCCCGAGGCTGCACCGAACTCGCAGCTGTATTCTGCGGCACGCTCACGCGACCAGGCGGCCATTCTGTTTAACCTGGCCTCGAAGATGTGCCGGATGAACCCGGTACTAATGCAGTACGTTGCGATCAAGGATTCAGCTAAAGAAATCCACTGCCCTGAGCTGGGTTCTTATTACCGCGCACTGAGTGCCGAAGCTACCACGGCCTACGGTTTCTCGCCGCGATTTGTCGCACACGACGAACTGGGCCAGGTGCGTGGGCCGCGAGATCCGCTTTATGAAGCGCTGGAAACCGCCACCGCTGCACAGGATAACCCTATTTCGATAATCATCAGCACCCAGGCGCCCGATGCGAGCGACCTGCTGAGCCTGCTGATTGATGATGGCCTGACCGGAGCCGATCCCCGGACGGTGGTCCGGCTTCAGACCGCGCCGGAAGATATCGATCCTTTCTCTGTCGAGGCCATCAGGCTGGCAAACCCGGCCTTCGATGTGTTCATGAACCAGAAAGAAGTGCTGGATATGGCCGCCAGTGCGAAACGCCTGCCGTCTCGTCAGGCAGAGTTTGAGAACCTTGTTTTAAACCGCAGGGTTGAAGCGAAAAGCCCATTCGTTAGCCAGAGTGTATGGCATATGAACAAGGAGGAACCCGGCGAACTTGCGGGGGCTACCGTATGGGGCGGGCTCGATCTTTCCAGCGTGTCAGACCTGACCGCACTGGTGCTGAACACCACGCAGGGCGATGTGCACTGTAAATTCTGGCTACCGGAGGAAGGGCTGGCAGATAAGGCGCGTAACGATCGTGTGCCTTATGACATATGGGCGAAGCAGGGCTGGCTAAACACGACACCTGGTAAGGCTATCGAGTATGGATTTATCGCGAGGGAGCTGCGGCGCGTTTTTGATCTCTGTAACGTCAGGGCGCTGGCGTTTGACCGCTATAACATGCGCTTCCTTCGCCCTCATCTCATCGATGCTGGTTTCACAGATGTGGAGCTCGAACGATTCGTAGAGTTCGGTCAGGGGTTTGTTTCCATGTCGCCTGCTCTCAGGGAGCTGGAAGCCAAACTGCTCGGTGCGCAGCTGAAGCACGGCAATCATCCGATCCTCGAAATGTGCGCCAAAAACGCCACGGTAATCACTGACCCTGCCGGTAACCGCAAGTTTGTGAAAGGTAAGTCGAGCGGACGTATCGACGGCATGGTAGCGCTGGCGATGTCTATTGGCGCGCAGACTAGTGACGAGGTAGAGGAGCAGGGTGACGTTAATGATTTCATTTACAACTTTTTGAGCGTGTAAAAATGGCAGATACCGATTACAGCATTGACCTGCGGACGCGATCGCCATTCTGGGCGCGCATGGCCTCTATCCTGACCGGCGGCCGCCTGGTGACACCCGATAAGGGCTCGCAAATGGCGGGTACGTCAGCGCACGGTGTGGTTGGTGATTCTGTTGTGACTGATGAGCGTAATATGCAAATCAGTACGGTATGGGCCTGCATCAGGTTAATCTCCACCGTAACAGCATCTTTACCACTCGATGTTTATCAGACCAAAAATGATCAGCGCACGAAAGTGGACAACAGTCACCCCCTGGCGAAACTGCTGAGATTCCGTCCCAACAACTTCATGACCGCTCTTGAGTTTCGCGAAGCAATGACTATGCAACTATGTGCCTACGGCAACGCCTATGCACATGTTGAGCGAAACAGTGTTGGTGACGTGATTAGCATGGTTCCACTGATGAGCGCCAATATGGAAGTTCGGCTCAGCGATAACGGTAAAAATATTATCTATCGCTACCGACGGGACACTGAATACGCCGACTTTTCACAGAAAGAAATTTTTCATCTCAAAGGGTTTGGCTTCAATGGGCTGACTGGTCTTTCGCCGTTGGCGTTCAGTGCGAAGTCTGCTGGTGTGGCCATAGCGATGGAAGATAACCAGCGTGAATTTTTCGCCAATGGTGCGAAGTCTCCGCAGATCCTGATGACTGACGGCAAGGTGCTGACGAAAGAGCAGCGCGGGCAGCTGGAGGAAAACTTTAAGGAGATTGCTGGTGGCCCGGTCAAAAAGCGGCTTTGGATCCTTGAGAGCGGCTTCACCACACAACCTATCGGCGTTTCGCCTCAGGATTCAGAAATTCTGGCTGCGCGTAAATTTCAGGTCGCCGAACTGGCGCGATTTTACGGCGTGCCTCCACATCTGGTCGGCGACGTGGACAAAACCACCTCCTGGGGATCGGGGATTGAACAGCAAAACCTGGGCTTTCTCCAGTATACCCTCAAACCCTACCTTGATCGGTGGGAGTACAGCATTGAGCGCTGGCTGGTCAAAGAGTCAGAACAGGGCATCATTCACGCCGAGCATAACCTCGACGGGCTGTTGCGCGGTGATTCAACAAGCCGGGCATCATTTATGCAAATCATGGTCAATACCGGGATTCGGACCGTTAACGAGGTTCGAAGGCTCGATAACCTGCCGCCGCTGCCCGGAGGTGATGTGGCGACACGGCAGTCGCAGAACGTGCCCATTACCGATCTCGGAACAAACAAAGAGCCCCGCAATGCCGGGGCTTAATTTTTATGGGGGCTATGATGCCTGACATTCAGAAGACGCTGGCTTTCGACCAGACAGAAATCAAGTTCATCGGCGACGGCAGTAAGGGAACATTTGAAGGGTATGCCTCGGTTTTTAATAACACCGACGCCGATGGCGACATTATTTTGCCAGGTGCTTTCGCTGGTGTGATTGCTAACCAGAGTCGCAAGGTGGCCATGTTCTTTAACCACCAGACACGTGCTATCCCGGTCGGTAAATGGGATGCCATGCATGAAGATGACAAGGGGCTATTTGTCCGTGGTCAACTTACTCCAGGGCTTAGCCTGGCCGAAGACCTGAAAGCTGCCATGCAGCATGGCACGGTTGAAGGGATGTCTGTGGGGTTTTCCGTTGGGCCTGATGATTACACCGTTGGCACGTCAGGGCTCATCTTCAAAAACATCTCTTACCTGCGGGAAATTAGCGTCTGTACTTTCCCGGCTAACGAGCTCGCTGGCGTAACGGCCATGAAGAGCATCGACAGCATCAAATCTATTCGCGATGCGGAGGCCTGGCTGAGGGATTCAGTCGGGCTTTCGCGTTCTGAAGCACAGGCATTTATCGCCCGTGTTAAGTCTGCAGGCCGAAGCGAGTTCGGTAGCGACGACATTGACGCGCTGGCACAGCGCATTAACTCATTTGCCGCTAACCTGCGGACACCTTAACGGAGTAACACATGTCTGAATTATCTGTACTGGAAAAAGCTATCGAAAACTCCCAAAAAGAAGTAAAGGAGCTTATCGAAGAACAGCGTAAATCCATCAACCAGACCGGTGAAATCAACAAGCAGCTGCAGATCGATCTGACGAAAGCACAGGAAGAACTGAAAGCCACCGGCACCCGCCTGTTCGATCTTGAGCAGAAACTGGCCGGAAACTCTCCTGATCAGAATGCGCAGAAGTCATTTGCTCAGCGCGTATCTGAAGACCTGATGAAGGGCTGGGACGGCTCGCGTACCAAAGCGAAAGTCACCAGTTTTGATAAAGCGATTGGTTCCGGCGCAGCGTCGGCAGGCGCCCTGGTCCAGCCGCAGCAGCTGCCGGGTATTCTTATGCCGGGTCTTCGCCGTCTGACCGTGCGTGACTTGCTGGCACAGGGGCGTATCACCAGTAACGCGCTGGAATACGTGCGCGAAAACGTGTTTACCAACGCTGCAGCACCAGTGGCAGAAGGTACCCTCAAGCCGGAAAGTAATATTACCTTCACCAAAGAAACGGCGAACGTGAAAACTATCGCCCACTGGATCCAGGCATCGCGCCAGATCATGGATGATGCCCCGGCGCTCGAGTCTTACCTCAATTCCCGCATGATGTACGGACTGGCACTGGTGGAAGAGAACCAGATGCTGAACGGGGACGGTACCGGCGATAACCTGCAGGGGCTCAACGTAGTAGCGAATGACTACGAAACCACACTCAACGCAGCCGGAGATACTGGCGCTGATGTTCTGGCACACGCCATCTATCAGGTATCGCTGAGTGAGTTCGAAGCAGACGGCATCATTCTGAACCCGGCGGACTGGCACCGTATTGCCCTGCTGAAGGACGCTAACGGCAATTACATTCTCGGTGGCCCGCAGGCGTTTGCCTCGAAAGTGCTTTGGGGGCTTCCGGTGGTGTCGACCACAGCGCAGACGGCAGGCAAATTCACCGTTGGCGCGTTTGGCCTGGCGTCGCAGGTTTGGGATCGCATGGATGCCACCATCGAGATCAGCAACCAGGACCGCGATAACTTCGTTAAAAACATGCTGACCATCCTTTGCGAAGAGCGCCTGGCGCTGGCCCACTATCGCCCGGCAGCGATTGTGACGGGTGATATTGCTGTCAGCACTGGTGCATAACAAAAGGGCGCGGCCAGCAATGGCCGCGTAAATGAGATGAAAATTAAAGCTCTCCGTATGTTCTCGCATTATCACCTGGGTACGGTATCTCAGGGGGAAATCCGCGAGGTGCATAAAGAAATCGGCGAAGTACTGGTGAAACTGCATCTGGCCGAGGCGGTTGAGCCGGAAAAGGCAACAGACTCTGGTTCTGCGGAGCCTGCTAAAGCCAAACCAGGGGGTAAAGGTGGAAATAAGCGAGGAACAGCTGGCGCAGATAAAGGCGCATCTGAAGGTTGATGGTGACGACGAAGATACGCTTATTGCTGCCTATGCTTCGGCCTCCGTCGATTATGTTGAGCGGTTCTGCGACGGTGCGCTGGTCGAAACATTAACGCCGCCAGTGGAAGGGGAAACTCAGCCCCGTGAGGTTATTTTTACTTCCGGCATCTGGGCGGCAATGCTTTTGCTGATTGGACACTGGTATGCGAACCGCGAAGCGGCAGCGCAGAACCTATCGGAAGTTCCGCTGGGCGTTGAGGCGCTGCTGATTAGGCACCGGAGGTGGAACTAATGGGCTGCTCAGGATGTGCTAAACGGCGTGAGTGGTTAAAAAAGTGGACGAAAATAGCCTATGAACGAGCAACTGGTAAACGCGCTGATAGCAGCGCTGAGAGAACAAACAACAGCACAGCGAGAGCAGACGGAAGCGATAAACCGCCTGGCTGAGTCTAACGTCGCCCTGTCCGATGTAATTATCCAGTCGCTTGCCGGCGATCTCGATGAGGCGCCAGAGCAGCAAACCTATCTGAGCGGGAAACCCAGGGGATGATATGCAGGCTGGAAAATTGCGTCACAGGATCACCCTGCAGGAACCGGTCAAAGAACAGAACCCGACAACGGGAGCCGTAATTAATACCTGGCGCGATGTCGCAACCCTTTGGGCCGAAGTCGCTCCTTTATCCGCACGTGAGTTTATCGCCGCCCAGGCCTCTCAGGGCGAAGTTACCACCCGGATAACGATTCGTTACCGTGAGGGTGTTACCCGCAAACATCGGATCCTGTTTCGTCGCCGCATCTACAACATTGAGGGCGTTTTACCTGATCCACGGAGCGGCAGGGAATACCTGACACTGCCTTGTTCAGAGGGGGCTAACGATGGCTGATGGCGTAGAAGTAAACCTGACCGGCCTCGATTCCGTCCTGGGGAAACTGGATGCCGTCTCACAGGTCACTCGCGATAAATCCGGTCGTGCAGCGCTGCGTAAAGCTGCAAACGTCATCAGGGACAGAGCGCGCAATAATGCCGCGCGGGTTGATGATCCTCTCACCAAAGAGGCTATCTACAAAAACATTGTGGTCAGCTTCAGCAGCAAGGCGTTTCGCAGAACTGGCGATCCGACGTTTCGTGTCGGGGTGATGGGCGGCGCCAGGCAATACGCCAATACTAAGGCCAATGTCCGAAAAGGCAGGGCGGGTAAAAGTTTTAACACTGCCGGAGATAAAGGTAATCCCGGCGGGGATACCTGGTACTGGCGATTCCTGGAGTTCGGCACAGAGCACGCAGCAGCAAAGCCTGTTTTGCGTCCGGCGATCAATGGTGTTGATACCGACGTAATAAATACTTTCGCAGCGGAGCTGGAAAAGTCCATTGATCGGGCTGTGCGACGGGCGGCTAAAAAAGGAACTCCGGTATGATTGCTCCAATATTTGCAGTTTTCGCAGCCAGCCAGGCAGTCAGGGATTTGTTAGGCTCTAATCCCGTGCGGCTTTATCCGTTCGGTATGCAGGACGATAATATCGTTTACCCCTATGCAGTCTGGCAAAACATAGGTGGCTCGCCTGAAAATTATCTGAACCAGCGGCCAGATGCGGATCACTATTCTCTGCAGGTTGATGTCTATGGCGATACTGACACCGACGTGATCGCTGCTGCCCGTGCTTTACGCGACGCAATTGAGGGCAAGGCCTATATCACCCGATGGGGTGAACAAAGCCGCGATCCTGAAACAATGCGATACCGCTATTCCTTCGATGTTGACTGGATAACGCCCAGATAACCAACAACCCCAAACTGACCCGCCTTGTGCGGGTTTTTCTTTTATGGAGACAAAACATGTCTGTATTAACGCAAGGCACGCAATTTTTTGTGCTCAAGTCTGGCGTGGTCAGCGAGGTTGAATGCATCACCAGTTTCAACCCCGGCGGCAACCCTGCCGATCAGATTGAAGATACCTGTCTGAGTGAGCGGGATTCCAGAACCTACAAAAAGGGGCTTAAAACGCCTGCGGCCGCTACCGTTGGGCTGAACGCCGATCCGACGAACGCCAGCCACATTATGTTGCATGGCCTCGCTGAAGCGAATGACCAGACGCCGTTAACTTTTGCGGTTGGCTGGTCAGATGGAACCAGTGTCCCGACAGCCGCCGCTTCTGGCGCTGAGGATGCTGTTGATGGCCTGGTACTGCCATCGGATCGCACCTGGTTCATTTTCCAGGGTTACGTTTCCGATTTCCCGTTTGATTTCCAGGGTAACGCTGTTGTGACGACCTCCGCCACGATCCAGCGGTCTGGCTCTTCCGTATGGGTGCCCAAGGCAGCAGCGTAATTAATATGCCCGGTTATCCGGGCTTTTCTATTCAGGAGCTGAAATGCAACTTACTCTCGATACGTTAAAAGAAACCGGTGCTTTTACCGGGCGTCCCGTGGAAAAAGAAATTAAGTGGAAAGGCCGTGACGGGAAAGAGCATATCGCAACCGTCTATGTGCGCCCGATGGGCTACCACACCACTAAAGCTGAACTGCTGGCGTACAACGGGAAATCGGACCCGATTGCTGAGCGCATTGCGGCGCATATTTGCGATCAGGACGGCGCCCCAGTGTTTACCGCGGCTGACATTCTTGGAACTGCTACCCCAGATCGTGGTGCGCTGGACGGTCCGATCGTTATGGCCCTCCTGGCTGCAATTCATGATGTAAACGAACTGGGAAAGACTACGAGCTAACCGGCGAGGATGAATTCTGGTGCGAACTGGTGATGAACGGCATCGGTGGCCGCACCATCGCAGAGGCTCAGGAGCGGATGAGTCGCAGGGAATTTCTGGTTTGGCTCAAGTACCGTGAGAAGTACGGACCGCTCAATATCATGATGCGTACCGAGTGGGGGGCGTCGCTGGTGGCTTCTGTTCTGGCTAACATCAATAAGGCAAAGAGCACGCCTCCGTTCAAGGTTAGTGACTTTGCACCGCACATCAACGAAGCGCCATTATCTCTGGAAGAAGCTATGAAAAATTGGCATTGATATGATTTATTTGGTTATATTCTCTATGGAATGATTATATTGATACCGAGGGAATTATGATAAAGAAATCAGCTGTTGTTTTTACTGTAATACTTTTAGGTGGCTGCGTTAGTGCGCCAGATAAGACCGAGTTAAGTCGGGCAGATTATGGTAAGTTACCTGAGAATTATCAGGAAATAATTAAAGGTAGTATGTCGGCGCGCCTTAAAGACCCTTATTCTGCACGATATGATTTCAATGAGCCTTTCAAGGGGTGGTGCAAGTCAGGATTTACAACTTATTATGGATGGTTAGTTCCTTTTACTCTTAACGCTAAAAACAGTTATGGCGGTTATGTCGGTAATAAGTCATACCTTTATCTGGTGAATAAAAATAATGCCATTGACTATACGGCCTCCTTCCAGGTGGGAGGGTGCGGGAAAAGTTAGATTAGTGAATGAAAATAAACCTCGCTTCGGCGGGGTTTTTTATTGCCCGGAGAAAATTAAATGGCTGGCAAGTCCCTTGGTACTTTAACAATTGATCTAATAGCAAAGGTCGGCGGATTTGTTCAAGGAATGGATAAAGCTGAAAGGGCATCCCAAAAATGGCGTGACCAGGTAAAAAAAGACGCCAAGGAAATAAGCACCTCAATTATTGCTATTGGAGCAGCTGCGGCAACTGCCGCCGTCGGGATTGGCGCTGCTGGGCTGGCAATTGTAAAAAATACAGCGCAGCAAGTGACCGAGGCAGATCGCTGGGCTAAGTCATTAAAAATGTCCACCCAGGACTTGCTATCCTGGCAATACGCAGCTGAACAGGCAGGTTTAACCGGCGATAACATAGCCGATATTTTCAAAGACATTAATGATAAAGTCGGCGATGCGGTCCTGAACAAATCAGGTGAGGCTGCGCAGGCTTTGGACACGCTCGGGCTTTCAGCTCAGAAGCTGGCCCAGCAATCCCCTGATAAACAGTTGCTGGCTATTAGTTCGGCATTACAGAAAATACCCACTCAGGCTGGGAAAACCAACATCCTTGAAAGCTTAGGGAATGACCTGTCAAAAATGCTTCCGTTGTTTGACAACAACAACGAAAAGCTAAAACAGTTTCTTCAGTTATCAAAGGATTTTGGCGTAGCTCCGCCGCAGGAAGATATTGATAACTTAGTTAAAGTTAATCAATTTTTTCAGGATATAGAGACAAGCGCCAGTGGCTTAAAAATGGAAATTGCGTCTGGCCTGGCAAAAGTAGATTTATCACCTCTACAGGACGGGCTTGATAGTATCCATGATGTTTTCACTGACCCTGCTATCCTACAGGGCCTGTCCGACCTGGTAGGTGAAGCGATCAGTTTAGCCGGTGTTGTAGGTCGTATTGCTGGTGGGCTTGGAGCTATTGCCTCTTACACCCGCTCTAGGGTCGGTGCGGTATCAGGGAACTATGATTCAGCTGACGAAAAAAATATTGAGCAGCGCATCGAGTTCCTCAATAAAAGAGGGAATCAAAGTAAAGAACAAAAAGATGAGTTAGATTTTTTAAATAAACGCCTTCAGTTCCTTCGAACCATCAAATCCAGTTTAACCCCAGAGGAAGTAGAGAAAGGAGCTAATGGGTTAACTTCGCTTCTCTCTGATATGGGAATACAACCGCCAAAAGGTGACGATTACAAACTGGGGAAAGGGGAATCAAATCAGAAGGTAACTACAAAAAGCAACCCAACTGAAAATGCTTTTAAAAGCCGCCTTCTTGATTTACAAAAACAAGCTGCTCTCATTGAAACTACTGGCAAAAAAAATGCAGAAGTTACAGAGCTTGAAAAAGTAAATTTTGATATAACAAGTGGTAACCTAAAGAAATTATCAGAAGCGCAAAAAAACCAACTTCGAGATGCGGCTAAGTTCCTAGACTCCAAGAAGGAAGAGTTACGCCTTAATCAGGAAAATGCGAAAGTAGCTGAGTACGTATCAGGCCTTGAAAGACAGAATAAATTAATTAAGCAGGGATATGATAGTGAATTTATTGGGCGTTATTCTGGCGATCGAGAGCGTAGCCGGATGCGAGAGCGCAACAGTATTCAGCAGGAGTATGAGGGGAGTCGCGATGATTTATTAAAGCAATACCAATCCGGAGATATTTCTAAAAGTCTTTATGACGCTGAAACTGAAGCTTTGCAGGATGCACTGAATAAGAGGCTAGAAATTCAAAATGATTATTATAAACAACAGGATGAATTACAGAATGATTACAGTGCTGGGTTAATTTCTGGTTTTGCTACACAGGCTACTGCTGCGATGGATTTGTACTCCACAATGCAGCAGGTTGGGGCGCAAACATTCAGCAGCATGACCGACATGATTATAGCTTGGGCAGAAACTGGAAAGTTGAACGCTCAAGATTTTGCAGCGACCTTTATACAGTCTGTAGGTGCGGCAATGCTGCAATATGCCGCTGCTCAGGTAGCAA